>OLVP01000688.1_pt1 | contig 26471 bp, 21 predicted proteins | sample 1673281 | NCBI WGS metagenome assembly OLVP01 (sample SAMEA3178940, study PRJEB25190) | human gut metagenome | biome: human gut; feature: human-associated habitat; material: faeces | place: Austria | collected 2013
CCAGATCATACACATCAGTAATCGTGGTATATTGCTCAATGGTCTGCTCCACATCGGAAAGTGATGTTTCTCCCATGGGTTGAGCGGCAATATGCAGATCCGCAGGATTGAATGCGTCCATCAAGCCTTCTCCGTTTGGCCCCAACCAGGCATTTACCCGGCCGATGAGAGAGGCAAAGAACACAAGCAGCACTGCCACGAGACAGGCCCCAATATAGCGCCGTTTCCCGGAGAGAAGCTGCCGCATCGCCAGCCAGAAAGAAAGGCATTTCTTTTGAATGGGGAAAGCTGCCTTTTTGCTTTCCTGAGATTTTTTCCAGGTCCCCCGGATCGCGTTCACGGGAGAAATCCGGCGGATCTTTCCGGTACGAAGCCAGACGAAGCCAAGCAGCAGGAGAAGAATTGATGCCAATACACCAAGGCAAATCCCCATAGGCAAGGCAGATGGAATCAACAAACCGGTGGTAGTCACTGTCATTTGGCAAATCAAACCTGCTGCCGGGATAGAAAGAAGCAGCCCCACACCCATACCGCCTAAAGTGGTAATAAGGTATTGTAAAAGCTGGATTGACCGCAGTTTCTCGCTGGTAAACCCCATGGTTTTGAGGATTCCCATATTCGTATAATCTTGCTCAATGGTGCTTCCGATGCTGTGGGAAAGCACCGCCATGGACGCCAAAAGCAGAATCGCCACAAAGGCCAGCAATAGACTGGTGAACACATTCTGCAAGGTCAGCATAAAGCCAGCAATGGCGTCTTTGCTGTGAGTAAATTCCACATAACTTGTCAGGCTGGTATTCTCATTCAAAAAAGCATTGAACTGGACTGCGGTCAAGGTACTGCCGGAGACTTTGGAAATATGCAGCATAAACCCTTCCCTGGCCAGGCTGTCCACGCCGGATTCTTCAATCACCCCAGCGATTTCTTCATGGTCCTGCTCACAGATAAGAAAGCCCTTCATCCCGATCATGGAGCTGCCCATAAAGGGATCTTCGTAAAATCCCGCCACCGTAAAGATTACATCCCCACCGCTGCGGGCAATGGGGAAGGTGATTGTATCTCCGATCTGAACGCCAAACATGGAGACCATAGAGGCAGAAACATAAACTTCTCCCCGCGCAATTTCTGCGGGTGCAGCCTGATAGCCAGACAAATCCTCAGTAAAGAATTTGTAGGGGTAGCGCCCTGGATCATAGGTGATCATCTGGCCTTCGCTGTCTGATTCCTGATCCCCGATTTCATATTCGGAAAAAATCAGGGACTGCACCCCAACAGATTCCACTTCGTCCAATGCAGAAACTTCCTCTGCCAAAGGAGCAACATCCGACAGCCCAGATACCCAAGCGGTGATATCCCCATAGCCCACCCGGTTCATCTCACTGTCCACATAGCGGCGGGAATTGTTCCATACTGTCAACACCGATCCCAAAGACAGGGAAACCAGAAGGACCAGAGCAAACACACCAAGCACAGTCCCCCGATGGGATTTCAGGTTGGATTTTAATAATGTTTTGATTTCCATACTATGCCCCCCCCCTTACCAGGACAGGGCGGTAAGCCATGCGCTTAACTTTTCTTCCCGTTCTTTCGCCGTTTTCACATCAAAGGACGGCAGTAGCATTTCGTCCAGAATCTTCCCATCTTCCAGGTAGAGAATGCGGGTTCCCCGAATGGCCGCTTTCACATCATGAGTTACCATCAGGATACTTTGTCCATCCCGGTTCAGAGTAGTCAGAAGTTCCAGTACTTCCTCGCTGTGTTTCCGGTTGAGCGCCCCGGTGGGCTCGTCAGTAAAGAGCAGTCCCGGTTGGTTGATCATGGCACGGGCCATAGCCGCCCGCTGTGCCTCACCGCCAGAGGCTTCCGAGGGCAGGCGGTTTTTCGCTTTCTCTACATTCATCTGCTTCAGCAGTTCTTCCGCTCTGTTCCTGACATCCTGTTCCGACTTTCCTTTTTCCAGAAAACCTGCTACCGCCACATTCTCAAACAGCGTCAGATTACTCACCAGATGGGTCTGCTGAAAAACAAAGCCAAACTCACTTGCACGAAGCTTTGCCATCTTTTTTTCGGAAAGGGTTCCCAACTCCTTCCCTTTATAAAGAACCTGTCCGGAGCTGATGGTATCCATGCCGCTTAAAGCATAAAGCAGGGTGGATTTTCCTGCACCGGAGGGTCCCATAATGACGGTAAAATCTCCGTCATAGATTTCGACGTTAATATGGTTTAGCACTGGCTCCTGTGCGCTGGGATAGGTCTTTACGATTTCTTTTGCTGTTAACAGTGCTTTTCTCATACCGCATCCCCCATTTCTGTTCTTTCAGATGGCACAATCAGCGGCTTTTTCCCAGTGGCAGGGTCAGGCAGAATCGCATCCACAAAACGCATATAGAATTGCACATAACTCAAGTGCTTTTCCTGTAGGATTGATTTCATCTGACGCAGCATTTCTGTCTTGATCTCAGAAATCTGCGCATCCGGTGCGGTTTCTGCCAGCATCTCAAAGGCGTCCGGTGCAGTCTGCCGAAACTGATAATCGCGAAGCCCCTCAATACAAAAACCTTCCACAGCCAGAGGATGCAGAAAATCCCGATGCCCGTCCCCGGACTCAAACCACAAAAGATCCTCATTTCGGCCCAGCAGAATCTCAGCCCTTGTAAACGGGCTGCCCTTCATGGGAGTTTTTAGTGTAAGGTGGTCAGAAATGCAATAACGAATCAGCGGCTGCGCAAAGTTATAGAGGCTGGTTAAATACATAACGCCATTTTCCACTTCAATCACGTTCAAATCGTCAAACAGCAGCATTCCATCCTCTTTGCCGGTTTCCACTCCCAGCGCCAGCGATTCACTGGCCCCGTAGATATTGATGACAGGACAAAGGAAGTTTTTTTCAAGAAGCTTTCTAAGACCGGCGCTCAAGGGTTCCCCGCAGGAAATAACACGCTTGATCTGCACCTGCACTTTTCCCGCCTCCACCAGCTCTGCCAGAATCTTAATGGCGGACGGGTAGCCGATAATGATATTGGGCTTAAAATTTCGTACATGATCGATCCAGTCATTCAGGGGCGTCTTGATATCCAGATACATTTGCCTGGCGCCCACACCGTCAATGCCATCTCCTACAGCCATCGCGCCGCCGTAGCGTCCATCCGTAGCGGCTATGTAGATAATGCGCGGCCTGCCAGCCAATAATTTCAGAATCTGCGGCATAGTCATATTCCATAACGCACCCCGGATGATTCCCAGCAGCATTGTATGCCAGGCCGCCTCATCATAGATAAAATATCCCGGTTTTCCAGTACTGCCGGAAGAATGAACCACATGATATTTTCCCAGGTAAGGCTTGCGATCCGCTTGGGTTTCTGCATCAAATTTTCGCAGATCCTCCTGTAAATCTTGTACTGTGATAAGCTCGTCAAAATGCTCCATCAAAACGGATTTATCAATCGTGGGAAAAGTGGAGAGCGGTAAGTCGTCCAACTGTTCTTCCGTGATGCCAGCTTTTTCAAAGGTGCGCCGGTAAAAAGCGGAGTGATTCCAGGCAAATCGGAGCATCTCCCGGAGCTTTCGGTTTTGCAGTTCTTTCATCTGCGTTTCTGTCAGACGGCTGTTTTTCATAAAGCCAACCAGATCCATCAGTACCTTTACAACATTCATGCGACATACTCCTCTCTACTCTCCCAATCGGAAAGTGTAATCCTGTTCATAGTTTTCCCGGTGATAATATCTGGCTTCCCCGGCAGACAGGTTCATGACGATGCTCCATTCAGTGGATTCAAATTCCCCGAAGTTATCCTTGCTTACGCTGTCCAGGGCATCTCGAACATCTTCCATTCCCATCTGAGGGGTTTCCTCCAGCTGATTCAGCAGGATATTATACCGTTCGTGGGATTGCTCTGTTCCAATGCCCTGCTTCTCGCCTTCCGCTAAATAGAAATTTGAATATCAGTAAATTATGACCTCTCAACAGAGGTTACAGTGTTTTAATAAAATCCTCCAAAAGCCTTGAAAACAAAGGATTTATCGCAATGTGTTCGCCTTATCTCTTTATACGGTTACACACAAGTTTACTCTTTCCCTCCTTGCTCATAAGGGCAAATGCAAGGGCAAGAAAATCTCATAACAAAATATAACAGAGTGTGGCAATCGGAGAGCTGTGATGTATGTGCGAATATATTATAACGGAGGATTTTTCAATGGACAAGTACATTTACGATGATAAAAATGGTCTGTGGTATGAACTGCAAGGAGATTATTATATCCCATGTCTTATCTTACCAGCCGAAAAAGAACAGCCTATTGGTTTGTGGGGACAGCGGCACTTGCGGTATCTGAAAGAATACCGCCGAGCCATCTACATAACCTTGTTCACAAGCGGCAGGCTGAACAATTACCTTGCTGACATCGACAGGCAGGCGCAGGAGCGCATGGAAAGGCTCACAGAGCAGATGAAACGGGCGCAGGGTATTACGGAGCAGTTAAAGGCGGAAAACGCTTTGGAATGGACACAGAGAATGAATAACATACGGGCGTGTGCAAAGGAGATTGTGGAAAAAGAAATCATCTTTGCATAAGAAGACAGCGGTAGGATTTAGTTTTCCTACCGCTGTTTCACTTAAATCAAAAAAATATATTGACATTTTTCTATGTGTTGCATATAATAACACATAGACATTTATCTATAGGAGGTGATTGAGAGAGATGGATGAAAAAAGAATTGCGGCAATTTTCAAAGCGTTTTGTGATGAAAACCGCATTAGGATTATAAAACTGCTGCGTTCAGGTGAAAAATGTGCTTGCAAGTTGCTAGAAGAAATCAATGTCACGCAGCCTACGCTTTCCCACCATATGAAAATTCTTTGTGACGCTGAAATAGTTGTCGGGCGCAAAGAGGGAAAATGGACACACTATTCTATTTCAGAAAAAGGTGTGGAGCAGGCAAAAGAATGTTTGCGGCAGTTGACAACACTTGATGTTGAAAGCGAAAACAAGTCGTGCTGTGAAAAGTGAGGAAGTTTATTGATTGCTTTTCCGCACGACTTATCAAAACATCAACATATAGACAAATTTCAATATTTCTATTTCAAGGAGGCTATTTATGGATATGCTAAAAACAGGTTGGAACTTCTTTCAAAATGAAGTTGTAGGTATGGCATGGCTTAATCGTCTAATAGGTAATTTAATTAACGCTTGCGGATTAGACGCAACGAGCAAAATCGGTGGTGGTATTCAATTTTTTGTTTACGACACAATCAAAATCATGGTGTTGTTAGGGGTTCTGATTTTAATTATTTCATATATTCAAAGCTATTTCCCGCCGGAACGGGCAAAGAAAATTCTTGGAAGGTTTCATGGTATCGGCGCAAATATAATTTCTGCGCTCCTTGGTACGGTAACGCCTTTTTGTTCTTGTTCTTCCATTCCTCTGTTTATCGGTTTTACAAGTGCAGGTCTGCCGCTTGGAGTTACTTTTTCTTTCCTGATTTCTTCTCCAATGGTTGACCTCGGAAGCCTTGTCTTACTGATGAGTATTTTCGGCTGGAAAGTTGCTGTTTTATATGTAATATTCGGTTTGGTAATCGCTGTGGCTGGCGGAACGCTAATTGAAAAGTTGCACCTCGATAATCAAGTGGAAGAATATATCCGAAACGGTCACTCGATTGATGTTCCGCAGGAGGAACTGCATTTCAAAGACCGTATGAAATTTGCGTGGGAACAGGTTGTTGAAACCGCTAAAAAGGTTGCTCCTTATGTTCTGATCGGCGTGGGCATTGGTGCTTTCATTCACAACTGGATTCCTGAAGAATTTATTGTCAAAGCACTTGGCGAAAATAATCCGTTTGGCGTAATTCTTGCTACGATAGTCGGTATTCCGATGTATGCGGATATTTTCGGTACAATTCCGATTGCAGAAGCCCTGCTTGCAAAAGGTGCTTTGCTCGGCGTTGTCCTTTCCTTTATGATGGGCGTTACTACGCTTTCGCTCCCTTCAATGATTATGCTTCGCAAGGCGGTCAAACCGAAACTGCTTGGTATTTTCATTGGAATATGTGCTGCTGGTATTATTATTGTAGGCTATCTTTTCAACGCAATACAATATTTAATTGTTTAATTTTAGGAGGTTATTATTATGGCATTATTTAACTTTGGAAAGAAAAAGGAAGAAGAAAAGAAAACACCTGCTTGCGCTTGTAGCTGCGGTTGTGCTGCCAGCGAAGCAGAAAGCATTACAAACGATTGCTGTCCTGATTTGAAAGAGGGAGAAATCTGCTGTATCAAAGTGTTAGGGGCAGGTTGTAAATCCTGTCACGAACAATTTGAATACACAAAGCAGGCAGTAAAGGATATGGGACTTTCCGTAGAGGTCGAATACATTACCGATATGCAGAAAGTAATGGAATACGGTGTTATGAGTATGCCTGCCCTTGTTGTCAACGAAAAGGTTGTTGCTATGGGTAAGGTTTTGAAAGCTGCTGATGTGGTTGCTCTGCTGCACAAGCTGGGGTTTTAACGATGGATAAGAAAAAGGTAGCCTTTATTTGTGTGCATAACTCCTGCCGCAGTCAGATTGCAGAAGCACTTGGAAAACATTTGGCGGGAGATAAGTTTGATTTCTATTCTGCCGGAACAGAAACAAAATCACAAATCAATCAGGACGCTGTGCGGCTTATGAAACAGCTTTATGGGATAGATATGGAGCAAAGCCAGTATAGCAAGACGATTGATAAAATCCCTACGCCCGATATTGCGATTTCAATGGGGTGTGATGTCGGTTGTCCCTATATCGGTAGAGCGTTTGATGATAATTGGGGACTTCCCGATCCGACGGGCAAAAGTGATGAATGTTTTATACAGGTCATTGAGAGAATATCTCAAAAAATAAAAGACTTGAAATTAGAAAAGTAACATGAAAGCCACAGAATGGATATATTGCCCTATCTGCGGCAATAAAACTCGCACAATGATACGGGAAGATACAGAATTAAGAAACTTCCCTCTCTACTGTCCGAAGTGCAAAAAGGAAACAAGCATCAATGCTCAGGATATGAAAGTCACGCTTGCAGAACACAAATAAGATTTTTATGTATGCCGCCGCATGGGTGATACCATAGCGGCGGTTTTTCGTGCCTATCGGCTGTCTCTGTCAAAGGATTTCTTTCTCTGTCTCGGCTGGTTTCTCTGCTTACCCTCCGCCTGAAGCTGACGCAGGCGTTTCAGCACGCTCTCTCGTTCAGGCGGCTTTGCCTGCTCTTTTTTGGCGGGTTTCTGTTTTTCCCTGACCTGTTGCTCCCATGCGGCAAGGTCACGATTGAACTGCTCCACAACAGCCTCCGCCTTACGGTAGGTTGCCATGTACGCCTGCACATCGGGATAACCGTCCTCTTTCAGAACATCGGGCAGTTTATCCAGCTTTTCAGCGATTTCCTTTTCTGTCCGCTGTATCTGCTCTGTGAGCGCCTTGCGCTCCTTACCCTTGAAAATCCCTTTTGTATCGGCAAGCTGTTGTTTCAGCTTCGGAAGTACCGTATCCTGCAAATGCCGGATTTCTTTCGCCTTATCCTGCGCCTTTATCATCAGCTTTTGCATGGTACGGAACTCTGCCATATCTATTTCAAGGACAGGCTTCGGCGGCATATCGTGTTCACGGATTAAGTTTTGCAGGAAGTCCTTAGCCTTGTTTACGATACTGCGGAACAGACCCGGCAGCCAGCCCTTGCTTTTGATAGACTGGCTCGCCTTTTCGTGTATCTCTGTCTGCTTGACTTCTAAAATCTTTGCTTCGGAGATACCTGATAATAACGCCATATCCGCTGTCCTGTTCCATTCCTGCCTTGCGGCATTATCGGCTTTGATTTCGTCCTCTTTGGGATTATTTTTGCCGATTTTCTTGGCCGGAAGATAGACGCTGTTTTTATCAAATACCTTTAAGTGCTGCTCAGGATCGGAGATATGGCAGTTAATAAGTTCTGTATACACTTCCTTTATCTCTCGGAGAAAAGGCTCTCCCTTAAAGCGTGTATCTTTGGTAGTAAACAGATGGCTTTCGTATACCTCGCCTTTTTTGATGACGGTACAGCCTTTCCGTATCTGCCCGTCCTCCCCCGTGATTTCCTTTTTGGTGCGGACACGCTTTCCAGTCTCGTCAAAGAACACGCTGCGGGAAGCAACCTTTACATCAGGTTCGGGGAGCAACCTCCTCTCGCTGAAAATCAGATGGATATGATAATTTGTCTTGCGCTTGTTGTGGTGGAGGGCGGACACGCACTCCACACCGTACCGCCTGCGGAACTCCTCTGTAAAGTCCGTGAGTACCTGCTGCGGCTCGTATTGCGTATAGATTTCGGGCAAGGCGATAATCAGTTCCCTTGCTTCGATACATTTGCCCTCTGTGCCGCTGCGCTGAAACTCCTGCTGGCTTTCCCTTGCAAGGTTGCTCCAAAAGGTGCTGTCGGCGGTGCGGTAGGTGGCATAGAGATTTTCCTGCCTTGCATGGCTTGTAATATACGATATTCGCCCTTTGACATTGGGCAGTTTTGACATCTGGATAAAACTGTGTCTCGGCATACATCATCTCCGTTTTCTGTTGTCAAGGTGCGTCCTTTTTTTGCAACCGTTTACGGTTGTGGCTGTCGCTGCGGCAGCGGTGACAGCCCCGTATCATACGCCGCAGGCGGTTGATACGGAAGCCCCCTGCAAGGGCGAAATACCCGGAGTACAAATCGAAGATTTGTGCGAGGGGTGTATTTCGCTCTCAAACGCCGAGGGCTTAGGGTTACTTTCCGAAAAGAGAATGGATGGTCATTCCACTCTGCGGACATCATCGGGCTTCAGAAGATTTCTTCCCTGATTGACCGTCAGAAACCGTTCCAGCGTGTCCCTGCGGATAATGGTCTTGCGCCCCACTTTGAGGACGGGCAGCTTTCCCCATTCCACCAGCTTCCGCATGGTGTTCCTGCCGATACCCGTACATTCTGCGGCTTCCTCTATGGTAAGTCCCATTTTGACTGCGCTCATTCTATCAACCTCCTTTTAGAATACTCATTTTGCAACTACTGTTTTATCATTATACTTATTCTGCCATCTCTTGTCAACCTATTTTGCAACCATTCATAGTTTATTTACAACTTTCATTGAGATAAAGGTTGCAAAATAAGTATCGGCGTGTTATACTGATACCAGTCAGGAGGTGAACACCTTGAAAAAAGAAACCACATTCACCGCAAAACAGGTCGGTAGGAGGATTAAGGAACGCCGCACAGAGTTAAACATTACCATGCCGGAACTTGGCAGGCGTGTAGGCGTGAACAAATCCACCATTCAGCGGTATGAAGCGGACGGAGTTGATCCGAAGCGCACAATGGTTATCAACGGTCTTGCGGAAGCGTTGCTCACAACTCCCGAATGGCTGACAGGTCTTTCCGATGATAAGGAATATGACACCTATACTCTTTGCCAGCGGGATATTGAGGAACACATCAGGAAATATCTGGACACAGTTTCCTATACAGTAAAGGGCGAGCCGCACCAGCAGCTTCTCACGACATTTCTCGGCAAGATGGTTGACCTGTATACGGTTATGACCTGCTACTTTGCTGATGCTATGGAGGAAGTTGACCGTGTGGCGGAGGACAAAGGGCTGAAAGAGTCTCTTGGACGGTACGCCATAGAGTCCGGGGCAATCATGGAACAGGTATACCGCAAGAAGATGGAAGTACCGATTGAGGATATGAAACGGTTTTTAGACGGGATTTTACATATCCACGATGAGGGGCGCACAAGAATGTCGATGGGCGCACTTTTCGGGATAGTGGAGGAAGCCGAAGAAAGGCTTTCCGAAAAAGAAAATTCCGTGGCACCTTGACAAGTAAAGACGCCAGTTGACTTTCACTGGCGGAAGTGACACAATTACTTTACGCACACCATATGTCACAGTCCCGATTGCCACGGATAGAAAGGAGTTTTTTATCTATGGCAAAAGGTTCTGTAAGAAAGAAAGGCAAAAAGTGGTACGGACGCTTTTATATTGAAGATGAAAGCGGCAGAAAAGTGCAGAAAGAGTTTGCAGGCACAGAGAGCAAGGCGGAAACAGAAGCCATGCTCCGCAAAGCGATAGCGGACTATGAGGAAAAGCAGTTTGTCGGGAAAGCGGAAAACATCACGGTAGGCGATATGCTGGATATGTGGGTAGAGGAAGAACTGAAACCCGGCAACTTAAGCAACGGGACGGTCATGTCCTATCAGGGAACGGTCAACCGTATCAAGCAATATCCCATTGGCAAACGCAAGCTGAAAACCGTGACCGCCGACCATTTGCAGGCGTTCATTGATTTTCTGAGCTACGGTGGGACAAACCCGGACGGGACAACTTCAAAGCCCATGAGCAAAGGATATATGCTCCTGTTCTCGGCGGTGTTGCAAAATTCCTTCCGCTTTGCGGTTTTCCCGAAAAAACTGATTACCTTTAACCCTATGCAGTATGTGAAGCTGAGGGGCAGGAAGCAGGAAACGGATATTTTCTCGGACAGTGAGGAAGATACTTCCAGTATTCCTACTATCACCCATGAACAGTTCCAAAAGCTGGAGGAATTTCTCAAGGCAAAAGATAATCCCGCCTTGCTGCCTGTGCAGATAGCGTACTACACGGGGCTTCGTATCGGGGAAGTATGCGGCTTGACTTGGCAGGATATTAACCTTGAGGAACAATATCTCACGGTACGCCGAAGCATGCGCTATAACGGAACAAGGCACACAACCGAAGTGGGAACGACAAAACGGAGCAAAGTCCGCACCGTTGATTTCTGCGACACGCTGGCGGCAATCCTGCGGGCGGCGAGAACAGAACAGCGCAAAAACCGTTTCCGCTACGGGGAGTTTTATCACCTGAACTACTACAAAGAAGTAAAGGAAAAAGGGCGCACCTATTATGAGGTTTACAGCCTGCAAAGGACAGAGGAAGTCCCGGAGGATTACAAGGAAATCTCCTTTGTCTGCCTGAGAGCAGACGGGGCGTATGAAGCGCCGAGTACGGTAGGGATTATGTGCAGGGCGGCAAAGAAGAAAGTGAAAGGGCTTGAAGATTTCCATTTCCACACGCTCCGTCACACCTACACAAGCAATCTGCTTTCCGGCGGCGCAAAGCCGAAAGATGTGCAGGAACTTCTCGGACACTCCGATGTCAGTACCACAATGAACATCTACGCTCACTCTACAAGGGAAGCGAAGCGCACTTCCGCAAGGCTGCTGGATAAGGTGGTCGGCGGGGAATAAAAAGTTGCCCTTGTTTCGGCTCGTAAGGGCAAAAACAAGGGCAAACAGATAAGGTTTGAATGAAAAACAGGCGTGAAGCCTTGAAAAATCAATGGTTCTTGAGGATTTGATAGATAAATCAAAATTTGTCAGCACAGGGATTTCTGTGACGATCATTTCATTGTCCACATATTCCACTGCCACACTGCGGCCAGTGGAATCCGCTATAGCGAAATGGATCATCATACCCATAGAGCCGTGAAGATCATATTGCCCTAAAAGCTCCAGCGCCTCATCCACACTCCCGGCTCTGTCAAGCAGCAGGCGGATTGCTGTGGTAGTGGTGACGTCCGGCTTATCTGTATTCTGCTCGATGGCGGCGCTGTCCTGAATCATATTGACAGATACCGCCAGCCCTGCCTCATTCATCCCGTCAAGCGGAGCATAGAGCGCAGCCAGCGTCCGAACTTCATCCAGGCTCAACGCCATGCCGACCATACCGCCGCCCACATTTTGGGTGATGAAATCCATATTGACAGTGGAAAGAGAAGCATATCCATTGTCGGGATGGGCCTCCACCACCATGGCTTCGCAGGTATTCCAGTCAAAGTTTCGGCCAAACAGAGCGTCCCCCTCCGGGCTTTGCACGGCGATGGTGCTGCATCCAAAAACACCGCCCAGCAGATCGCCAAGGTTTAATCCCGACAGCAGATTATCGGCCAGATAGGTGATCACCTCTCCATCAGAAGAAGCGCCGCCCTGATCGATAAATCCGTCGAAACCATAATCTCCATTATAACGAACAGCAAAAAGGCCTTCCTCCAGTTCGAAAATAGACGAATCCGGTTCCACCAGATTAACATCCTCCACCTCAGTTGCGGAATCCTTGTGCTCCGGGATCTGTGAAGTCTGCATTTCTTCCATTCCTCCTGAACAGCCGCTCAAGAGCAACATCATTCCTAAAGTAAATGAAAAGCCAATACGGATACCTCTTTTCAAGTATTTATAGCCCATCGTCAGGCCTCCTTTACAGGTTTCATTTCTATAACTCAAGTATATACGCCAGCAGATTATATATCAAATACTTATTCTTTATCATTTTTCATAGTTGACGGTTATGTCATTATTCGCTATACTGAATAGCAGGAGGCGATTTCTATGGAATTTCGGTTATTGGAATACTTTTTGGCAGTGGCCAGAGAACAGAACATTACCGCAGCGGCAGAGTCTTTGCATATTTCTCAGCCAGCTTTATCCACGCAGCTCAAGGCGCTGGAAACAGAGCTGGGCAAGCAGCTTCTCATTCGCGGTGTAAAAGGCTCCCGCAAAGTCATTTTGACGGAAGAAGGGATGATTCTGCGTAAGCGGGCGGAGGAAATGATTTCGCTGATGCGACGCACAGAAGAAGAAATCACAGGCTCCAACGAAACCATTGCGGGGAATGTTTTCATCGGAACTGGTGAAACGGAAACTGTTCGTTTATTTGCACAGGTTGCTAAAAAATTGCAACAAAAATATCCAGATATCCGGTATCACATCTCCAGCGGTAATGCGGAGCATGTTCTTGAATATCTGGATAAAGGACTCATTGATTTTGGATTGCTTTTTACAGAGATTGATCCACAGAAATATGAGGCCGTTCCGGTTCCAATCAAAGATACCTGGGGTGTGTTAATGCGTAAGGACTCTCCTTTGGCAGAAAAAGAAACGATCTGCCCGGAAGATTTGTGGGACAAGCCATTGATTTTCCCCCACCAGAGAGGAGACAATACTTACCTAAGCCACTGGCTCCAGCGAGAAGAAACTGAACTGCATATTGTGGCTACATACAATCTAATTTTTAATGCTTCGCTGCTGGTAGACGAAGGACTTGGATACGCCCTGTGCTACGATAAACTCATTAACACGCAGGGAAGCAATCTTTGTTTCCGCTCGTTTTCTCCACGATTGGAAGCACGGGGATACATCGTCTGGAAAAAATATCAGGTGTTTTCCAAAGCAGCAAGAAATTTTTTGAATTGCCTAATAGAATTCATTGAGGATTAAAGCATATAAGAATAGTTAAATTTTATTTGAAATACCTAAGCCATTTTTTCCTTTTTTAGAGGATAAATTTCGGGGCAGGCGTGACTCGTAAGAGTTGCACCTGTCCCTGTTTGGAACTTTCTATTTCCCGACAGACCCTTTCTTGTCCTCAGTGAAAAAGATATGTTTTAAGGCTTTTGGAGCTTGCTTTTTGACCGGTGGTGTGTAAGCTGTCACTTACAGAAATAAAACATATCTTTAAGGAGGACTCAATCATGCTGCAAATATCTGAAATCGTAAGAAAAACCGAGGAAATGTTCGACCTCTTCAACGAGCATTTTTACAAGAGCGAGTTGACCCGCCCGGCCATCACTGTATCGCCGGACGGAGGACGCGGCGCGTATGGCTGGTGCAGTATCAACGAGATATGGAACGCCAGCGGCGCGAAGTATCGGGAAATCAATCTCTGCGCCGAGTACCTTGATCGGTCCATTTTCGAGCTGGCAGCCACGCTCCTGCATGAGATGGCGCACCTCTACAATCTGGTGCATGGTATTCAAGATGTAAGCAACAACGGCTACTATCATAACCAGAAATTCAAAGCCACTGCCGAGGCCCACGGCCTACATATTGAGAAGCACACCAAGTATGGCTGGACGGTAACAACACTGGCCATGGAGGCAGAGACATGGATTAGGGAAACCTTGGGCGAGGATAAAATCAACGCAAGCCGCTTGCCGGTGGAAGGCACCACCAAGGGCGGGAGTAAGAAATCCATTAACCGCAGCATCAAATATGTTTGCCCCTGCCGCGGCACCATTATCCGGGCAACGCGGGAGGTCAATGTAGTCTGCGGAGATTGCGGAGAGGCTTTCGAGCGGGAATAAAGAAAAAAGCGGGAGCCGTAAAGGTTCCCGCTAAATTGTTCCCATAGAAAGAAGCGGTGCTGTCCGGGAGCGGATACTTTTTAGCGTTTCCTCGTTTCTGGCATACACGGGCCGGACAAGGGTGTGCAAAAACGAGCCGCCATGAGACTATATGATCGCCGCGATAGCAAGCAGACTGATGGCAGCCTATTCCGCCAAGTCCCCGGAAAACAGAAAAAGCCCGGAAAGCCCACAATATCAGGCTTTCCGGGCATAGATACAAAAACAGCCCTCCGATTTGGAAGGCTGTTTTTGTATTAAAGATTGTTCCTTAATATGGTTGCGGGGACAGGACTTGAACCTGCGACCTCCGGGTTATGAGGGGCTAAATTTTCTTAAAACATTGCAAAAAAGTTATAAAATCAACACAACTCTGCATTGTTGAAGAGGCGAAGACACGAATTAGTTGATATGTATTTGCATGGGTTCATAGTGTTGTGCGCTTTTTGTGCGCCCGGATTACGCGGAGTCTGAAAGAGGAAACTAAGAAATCCCCCACAGTGTTTTCAACCGTTCAATCGTAAATCGCCACTTATCGGTTTGCGGGCGGCAAACCGAATTCTGGTTGCCGAAGAAACCGGCCTCTTTGACCGCCTGCTGCTGCGGAACTGTTTTGATCCATTTGACCGGCACCACATATTCCTGTGCCTCTGGATCAGCATCGGGGTTGATATAATCTCCTTTTAGATCCAAAGAAGACATAGGATGCGAAACTCCATCAACATCCAGTATTGCTTCATTTGCCGGCTGCATCTCTCCCGTTACAATTCCAACGCCAACATAGCCGACATGCGGGATATTTACCCATATGCGGTCGCCGGAATGCAGCATCTGCAAAGTCTTGGAATACCAACGCCCGCCGCCGGCAGAGATAAATCCATATTTCTCCGCATCCTCCCAATTTCGACTGCCAGAGCCGAACGAAACATAATATTCCTGGTTCCATTCACTCTTTCGAGCGGGTGTATCTTCCAGTTCGAGATCCTGTTCCAACCAAACACGTCCGAGCAGACGATCTCCACTGTGCTCAAAGACCTGGAAGAACAGAATGTTGATGTCCACATGGTATGTGTCGCGCAGATATCGGATAATGTGCTCGGTGCCGTCATCCATCTTGGCCGCCACGATAACCATTTTGATGTTTTGATTGACCTGTTCTTCATCCAGTTCGACGCTGAACTTGTTTTTGTATGCCTGGTCCAGCGTTGTATCCGTATGCAAATACTTTGCTGCGTAGTCAAGATAGATCTGAGCCAAATCCTTTGGCTCTTTTTCAGCCATGTAGGAAGCATATTCTATCACTTGAGCTGTCACTTCACGAGGGGTCAGGCCTTTTTTCAGTTCAACGACTACCAAATCTTCGTCCTGGTCGATGCACAACAGATCAAGGTATTTCCCGTTTGCTGTGCGGATCTGACGCCCGATCACCAGCCAATCCGGATTGAGCAGTTCGATATTTTTATACAAAGTCTCTTCCAACTCAAATTCGTTGAGCAGCCCGTTTGGCGAGAGGGGCTGCTGACTGTTCAGTGACCAAAGGGATTGTGATAACGCCATAAAGTCAACTCCTGTCTGGTTATAAACCCTTTACGATCTCCATAAACCGCTCCAGAGAATATGCCCCTGGATAATTCGGCTGCTTGGTCTCAAATACCATGTAATACTTGTACTGCTTCCCAGCCAAACGCGCCCACTGATCGCCGATTTTCGCTTTTTCTTTGGACTCATCGTTATCCAACTGATCGCCCTTGGTCTCTACCATCAGGATTTTGCCACTGTGCAGCATCACAATAATATCAGGATAAGCATGAACCGGACCGTTAATTTGAAATCCACGCTTGGAAATATTGCGGTGCCACCACTTGACATTCCCCAGCTCGGACAGGCCCCATACCACCTTGAATTCGTACTTATTCATATCTTCTTCTGCGGTATAGAGCGATTTCGGCACCATAGTGGTAAAGGTAGGGGGCGAAATGACAGAGGGGAACTTATAGTTTGGCAGGCACGAAATTTTATCCTGTTCCAGCCAGGTATCAAATATGCTGGAGCGGTGCTGCGCCAACAGTTCTTTGACTTTATCCTGGATTTTCAGAACATAAGGATACGGAGACTGCTCCAACTCAGATAGTTGATCTTCGCTCAAGGTATTTATGACACGGTCGATGTAATCATCCAGTTCCTTGTCATTGACACAGTTCATTCTGGACAGCTTTTGCTTGATAATGCCCTTGCACAACGAAAGCCGCTTTTCAGAAGGCTGGGTGTTGAACCATTCCCGGAAGAAAGCGCTGTCTCCGCCAGACAACCGCCACGCTTTTGCTGTACTATCCTTGCTTTCATCTACATCTACCCGCGCCATTTCAGCCGCAACAGAGGTGAAATCCACATGGGCATCCTTATCAACCAGTGAAAAGCCAACGTCCAAATGCTCTAGTTCCAATGGCTCATAAGCATCAGAAAACAAACTCGGGCCTGTTTCCAGCATAAACTGCGGGATACGCAACGCAACGGCCTCTTCTGCAAATTCTTCATTGATCCGAAACTGGTTCATTTTATCCCGCACCTCCGTAGGCGCCTGACTCCATGCGGTATCGTCCGCCTGTTTAATCTCAGCCTCATAGTTTGCATTCTGTTCCAGTGCCTGGGCAAAAATTGGGTCTGCTGCGACATCGCCAGCTTGTTCCGCTTGTTTAGCCTGCTGCACCGCCGCTTCAAAGCGCGCTTTTAAATCCGTTCCACTGACCTCGGGCAAGTCGGGTTCTTCCTCCAAGGCAGACAACAGCGGGACTTGTTCTCCGTTAGGCGCCGGCTCGTTTGCAGCAGGGGTATCGACATCCTGCGCACGGTAGTCATGGCTGCTGAAACCTGCATCATTTAACCCAGCGACCACTTTTCCCAGTGTCTGATGAAAGTCAGCGGATGAGGTGATGACATAAGAGAGGTTCAGCACTTCGCTTTCGTTTTTCTGCGTATATGGCAGTCGGAGCACCCGCCCCAGAATCTGCTCTACATCCACGCTGGAAGTGCGGTTTGCAACTGTGGCCAGCACATAGGCAAACGGGCAGTCCCACCCTTCTTTCAGCGCATTGACGGTGATGATATAGCGAATTGGACAGTCCGGGGACAATAGGTCCACGTTTTTCAGTTCATCCTTCTCACCGGTCTTAATCGCGATTTCCCGTTCCGGAATACCACCATCGACCAGCGTCTTTTTGATCTTTTCGTATGTTGTACTGTCCGCATTGTTGCGCGGCTGCGCCTGAAACAGCACGATGGGCCGAATATACCGCCCGCTGGTTAGTTGATCCCGTTTGGCCTGTGCTTCCAGCTTGGAGCGGATAGCAATTGCGTCCCCGTACACATCTGCCTGCGACTTTCGGTTGTAGACGATTACCGGCAATTTGACCATATGCGCTAATTTCAGCCGTGCAGCATCAACGAAGGAAATAATATTGCTGTTTTTCTTGGGCGTAGCAGTCAGATCCAGCACAAAGCAGGGATTAGAATTACTGAGCATTTCCACACTCAGATTGGAAACGGCATGGTGGCTTTCGTCCACAACTACCACCGGATTGAGGAAACGAATTACCTGAATCAGCGCTGTTTCATCGGTGTCTGACAGTAAAATAGAAGGGTCATCCATCCATTTTGCAAATTCAGCGAGATAGCCATTTTGCTGATAGGCTTTCCGACCGTCTTTTTTGCTGGTGCGGAACGAATCATAGCATAAATCATTCCAGGATGCGTAGATGCCCCTGGAGCACTTGCATCCCCGGCCTTCCATGAGCGAGGGTCTCCATCAGGGTTTGCATATCTTTCATCCATCGCAGCAGTTCGAGGTAGCTTATTGGGATTCCATCCGGGCTGTTTGCTGTAAACAAGGATGTGTTCTGCCTCATTCACAATCCCCTTGGAATCATTGCGTGTGGAGTAAGTACGTTGCCATGAAATATTGGACACAAAGCAGTTGCTGCCGAAAATTTCATCGCAAATCAATTTCAGATTTGCATATTCCGTATCATCAATGCTGATAAAAATGACTCCGTCATCAGCTAATAGCCGTTGCAGCAGCTTCAAGCGGGGGTACATCATACACAGCCACTTATCGTGCCGGGAAAGGTCTTCGCCCTCTTTGCCGACCACTTCGCCCAGCCACTTTTTGATCTTGGGGTCATTGACGTTGTCGTTGTATACCCAGCCTTCGTTGCCGGTGTTATAGGGAGGATCTATAAAAACGCTGTCTTTGATACAAACAGAAAAAGCCTTCTCCGGCACATAAGTGCTGAAAAAGGCTTGAAATAAAGGGCTTTCGAGGTTCCGCTGTGTTTTACAGCAGAGCTTCGGAAGCCCTTTTTCTGTTTATTCGATTGTTGCTGGCCGGTTCTGTGGCCTATGGAACTTACCCCCTCAAAAACGGCTGCCGGAGGAATAATTAAATAGTGTGGAATAATTAAAATGTTTGCCGCTCCACTTATTCACGTACAATAGCACGTTTCACATCTTTGTATTTTTCACGCAGATCCGGTATGTCTACTTTTCTTCCGAGAAGTTCTTGAACCACTCCCCATAAGCCGTTCTTCTCATCTGGGAATCCGTCCATGTAATCTACAAACGGAAGGCTATTAACGACCAGCGTTTCTCCTTCGATACCACGTCCGGGAACCCCGTACCTTATCACAGGCTCCTTACCACTTCGGATATTCTTTCCGAACACAATCGGCTCAGAGACTGGTGCGCCTCCCAAAAGAGTCATGCTGATTGCGATATCGAGGATTTGGCCATCAAGTTCTATCCATGAGTGATCGAAATAGAGACCCTGCCCGAGCATTTCTCCTATGCATAGCTTGGGAGAATACCCCAGTTCAGAAAGCGCAACATATAAGGCAGAACAGCTTGCATGGCAAGCACCCCACCATTGTTTACGCTTCATATATTCACTCAAATTGCAAAGGACATTTGCGATGTCCTCTTTGTAACCGGCATTCTGAACAGCAGCCCTAATCAGATCGCCGGTACTCATGGATTCCTTCAAAAGACAGCAATGCTTATATTTCTTTCCGCTACCACATGGGCATGGGTCATTTCGTCCGATTTTCATTCGTGATCACTCAACATTCTTCTTCAACTGTTCAAATGCAGCTTTAATTTTTGCCGCCATCAGCTTTCTGCGCTCAATCAGGAAGTCCTCATAAGGCATATTCTCCCAACCGTACGGCAGTGCGTTTTCTTCTTCCATACGCTGGATTTCTTCAGGGCTGCGGCCCTCACAAACAACAGGATAATAAATCGAGGGAGCCTCATCGAGTATCTCCATATTATCCTTCCAATCGATGAAGGCGTAGTTAGCCATCTGGTTGATCTTAGCGTCGTTATATCCCAGCGTCTTCAGATAAGCCTTCGGGAAAAGGTGATGCTTCTCCAGTGACTTTCTCTTACCGTCGGTACCGGGCTCGAATAGTTTGCTGACGAGCAAATTACTCTTCGAGAACAGGATTTTAGCATTCAGAATGTTTAAGGCGGCTACATAAGCGTTCCAAGCATTATTGCCTCGGCCCGATACTGCCAAGCCCTCGGAACCGATAAGAGTAATATCGAAGTAGTCGTTTGTAAGCCGCTCCTCAACCCTCGACAAAATGAACCGCTTGTATTCTTCCAGCGATGTTAGTTCCTTGATAGAGTTCAGGTGGTTTTCGACCGTGGATTCAAATGATCCAGTATAGAGCGAGACAAGAGACGCATAGAAAAACCACAGCGATGTTAAATGCAAATTCTCGTTGTACGACGCATTAAACCTATACTTTGCGATTAGGTAGAATGCATAGGTGTAGTAGATTGCGTTTCCCGAAAGGATCAGATCACCGGACAGATAACCGGCATTCATGATAGATTTCAAGAACTCGTGCCAGTTTTGGACGTTTAGAACGTCTGGGAGCTTTGCCTTAAGCACATCGAAACGCTGATCACGCAGAGTTTCATCAACAGCACCTTTTTTATCAAAGTCAGCTCCACGAAGCAGTTTATACCCATATTTCAAACGGGCTCTGTCAAATGCATAAGCCATGACCACACGGATGACATCCTGCGCTGTAACCTCGGTAAGCTGATTGTACGATGTGATCTTGTCTTTGGATGGGTATGTTGACTCCATGCTGAACTGCTCGATCTCTTTTCGGCCCTCATCCCAATAGAGCGAGAGGAGCGTCAGAATAAAGTCATTCTGCTTCAAAGCAACACCGCCGGAATTGACACGAACAAAGATCTCTGAAACATCCTCTTCCTCAGCGTTGGCCTTGATATCAAATACCGGAAGCGTGTGTTGTTTCAAATTTGAAAGCGCAGTGATGTTTTCGGAAATCAGATCTTGTTCCTCGTCGCTCAGCGTTTCACCTTTGGAGGACCGATATTCATCCAGCCTCTTGGTAAAGTTGATGATCAGCTTTGTAATATTCGATGTAGTGAACACTTCGCTGATGTTGTAGATCCATTCAGGGTCTTTTTTCGTCGCCTGATAACCAACCTCGAACTTATTCTTCACCGGGCAGTAGGAAATCACGATAGACTTCTCGTCGTATTTTGAATTGATGACCTTTTTCCCTTTCATAACGGCATAAAGGGAGGTCAGTCTCTGCTGGCCATCAATGATTACCTGCTTCGGAGATTCATAGTTGTGGGTGTCTGTTCCGATGGTTTTCTTCTTTTCAAGCGTAGGACATTCCCACAGCATCAAATAACCGATGGGGTACCCGCACATCATGGAATCGAACAAATCACGCACCTTTGAATCCTTCCAGATAAACGGCCTCTGAAGTTCCGGAAGGCCAAGTTCTCCTGTATCGATCTTTTCGATCAACTGATTGACTGTTAAAGTCGTGTTGCTAAATATCTGTTGCATTCACCGTTCCTCCTGCTTAATCTACGAATAAGTTCGGGATATCGTGTGTCTATCTTACTTTTACACATTACCGCTTTCAGCTATAAACAGCTCCGGCATGTTGTATAGTACACTCGACGCCTCTGTTCGAGCGTTAGTATTTGAGCATTCAAGCAATGCCGTGCTCAGATGCCATTTTCCATCCGGCCCTTCGATAATAAACTCATCCTTGTTGTTCCGGATATATGTGGATACCTCACGAGAGAATCCGTTCCGCTGAAGAAGGATTGTTATTGGATTCGTCGTTCCGTATTCTACAAATTCGTACCAGTTGTTATCAAACTCCTTCAGCTGATGGACCGTCTTATACTCATTCGAGAAGCGAAGGAAGTAGTTTGAAATACTGAACAGCACAATGTTATCAATGACCTCCAAGGTGTCGGCAAACACGATATTGCGGTGCCGGAGTCCATCGTCATAGTATTCTTTCTGGCCTCGGTTCACCCAGAAGTTATCCCGGTGCTGCTGCCGGTATTCCAGTGCCTTTTTCATGATATTGCTAAGGCCAGTACCTTCCATCCATTGAATAAGAACAACCGCATACCAGCGCAGGAGCGTCGGCTTTCCGAGTGTGGAGGCTTCATACTTTCCCCATTTGAAGATCCGACTCAGCTTTTCAAGGAAAGCCAAAACGTCGTCATAGTTGAACCTGCCATCTACACGGTCAGGGTATTTCAAGCCCATTGCGATAGCGGCACGTAGGTTTTTCGTCTGATCCACCGAGGTGTTGATATCATCATCCGGTTCTGTGAACGGATCAGTAAAGGCTTCTCGTATTTTCGCTTCGTCCTTGGGTGTCAGCAGATTAGAGAACTCACGCCTTACAAGGCTGTCGTTGTCCTGCATAATATCCCGTAAAAGAATGAGGGCAAACTTACGCATCATTACATAGGCTTCCTCTGACTGTGCGTCATTTCTTTTTACGAGTTCAATATTGCCCTGCAGTAGTGCCTCGACGACATATTTCTTTTCGGCGTTTGTTAGGCTCTTCGGTCCAGCCTCGATAGAAAGCGTTTGCTTCGGGACCTCTTTCTTCAAAAGATCCACATAGTCTTCCTGTTTCAGCTTTTCACCCTGCGAGACGAAGAATACATTCCCGTAAAGGTTGAAACGGATGCGTCCGACACGTCCTATCAGGTTTCGGAAGTCAACCGGCGTCATCACCTTTCGGAAAATCTTGTTATCGGTAATGAACAGATTATCCGCTGGGAGGTTGACACCCTCAAGTAAGGTGCTGGTACAGAATATAGTCGTGATTTTGCCACGACGGAACATGTCCTCGATACGCATTCTGATGGCAGCTGGTAGGTATCCAATGTGATATGCGACGCCCTTTTTTATAATCTGGGCCAAATAGTAGTCGCCGTGAACTTCATTCGTGATATCCCTTGCCAGTGCATTCAGGTCATTATCCTGAATTTCCGAAAGCTGATCTGCAAAAGCAAGCGCATTTTCAATCGCCTTACTTCTACCGTTGCAATAAACGATGGTCTGCTGCTTTCGCTCAAAGGGGATTTCCCGGTTTATTCTTTCAAACATCAGAAGGAACGAAACCAGAGAAGCGTTGCTGTCTTTGATTTCCGCAAGGTAATCCAACTCACCGGTATGGTCGTTATATACGCTGACTGTGAAATTGTTGAGGTCGATGCTGAACTTAATCTGGGCCACCGGTGAAAAAGTGGAACGTAGGTGGCTATCATCACCGTCGGTTTCGATGTCTGTCAGCAACTTTAGATATACCTCTGGATTTGGAATATTAGGTGAGGCAAAGACGAAGTGCGGCTTCTTCTTCCTTTTGAGAAGCATATCTACGGTTTTATAGTAGAACGGCCCACGGCTATTTTTTCCGGACAGTTTGTGCGCTTCATCGATGAATAGATAGTCGATTTGCAAATCCGGTTTGCTGATGAGCAGATATAACAGTCGTTCCGGAGTCAGCACAAGTATGAAGTTATGCTTGCCCTCCAAAGCGATATCCCCGGCGGCGGTGACCACCTTATAATTGTGCTCCGACAAAAGGTTCTTAAGGTCCTCGTCAATGACCTGCTTGTAGATCTCATTGATCAGTGCCTTTGTTGGGACAATCAGGGCGAAGTTCATTTTTACCCCATGCTGTATCTGGTCCTTGATGTACATTCTCATGAGGAAGGACTTACCCATAGATGTCGGACCGGAATAGCTGAAGTGATCATCCGCGAGATGATCGTAAGCATTTTTCTGTGCGCCGAAGAACCGAAGTTCCGGTGCTGCAGGAATTGTCAAATAATCATTCTGGTATTCAGCGAAGAAACGCTCTAATGCGGTCGTGCCGTAAAAGTCGCTATCGATTATCCTTCTTGCCTGATAGTTCCCGGTGTTTACGAACACTGATCCGGCATAGAACTTTACATCAGTATTATCCGGGTACAGAGAATATAGCAGGATGATTATCTCCTGCGCCCACATTTTATGCTTGTCCCGGTTCATCGCATGTGTCGACTTGGACAGCAAGTCGGCAAACCGCAAGGCCGACACCACATCAATTTCCCGCATCTGCCGTTTATCAGTGAGGTTAAATTTGGTGATGGCATAGTTATAAAGGATGTCGTCGTAGAGTTCATTCAGGAAGGGATTGTTGTCAATGTCCCCGAAAATGGCATCGCCAAGGTTATGCAGTATTTGATTGCTCAAGGTCTGCCACCCCCATTCATCACACGGTCCATGATTTGTGTTTTTTCAGCATCTGCATCGTTGAGTGGCAGAATGTAGAAATAAAACGAGTGGTTTCCGAGGCCAAGGGCATTAATCTTGCAGGCTATATATGCCGCATGATTGCGAATATCTGTATCCATTTTCTGAGTCAGTGCACGTCGGAAGTCTACCGCACTGTAATTAGCAGGATTGAGACCGAGATTATACGCAAGGAAAACGCCATAGGCTGTATCATACGGGACCGACTGTCCTTTACTCGGAATAAGCAGGTCTTTGATTTTCTGAACCGTGTCTTTATCAAAGGACTTGCTGAATACCGTGTTTTCAGCAAGGATGCGCTCCTGTGTGCTTTGCTTTTCGATCTCAACAATGGCGTCGAAGGCAGTGTCAACAGCTTTTTTCATATCACCCACAATGCTGGAGGTGCCAAACACCATGTGGTAGTATGGCATGCCGAAAGCCTGCTCCAGCGAGAGAAGATGTATTCCGTCACATTTACTGTCATATTGTTTTGCTCCGGTTTGAAGCTCTACCTTGCTCATGATTTTGGGAGCTCTCAGAACCTGCTCTAAAAACACATATAGCATGATTTCACCGAGGTCATTGCCGGTGCCTTTCTGACCCGGAGCCCCGTTGCGTTTCATGATGTCGATGGCATCCATTCCTACGCTGTACACATCGCCCTCAACATGATAGTTCTCGATCTGAGCACGAGAAAAAACGTATTGACCGATGTTCTTCCTGAGAAACACTTCAAGCTTATCGGAGGAGAATGCATTGTTATTGACGTTGAGGTGAAATAGGCGCAGTTGTTCCGGGTTTTTTAGGCCAAGGGTCTCAGCGTGAGACACCTCGGTAAAAACCTCGTCAAATTTACCTCCGCTTATAGTCTTGTCAAAAGAATCATTCATTGCATTCTCCACCTTGTTACAGTTTACTCTTCATCCTTTTTGTCGCCATACGTGGCAGGGTCTTCAGCAACCATCAAAGATTCCTGCGTGGGAAAATCGTATGCGACGGTTTTTTCACCCGGCCCCGGCATCACGTACTCTTTGCCTTCCGGATTGTAAGTAAGGTTGAACACCAGATCCGAAAGCCACTTCTTAAAGGATGGATTGTCTTGGAACTGCTTGAACAGCTCCATATTATCAGCCATGATTGCAAAGATAACCTGTTGCAGAGCACGTTCGCTTTCCAACCGAGCACTCTGCTCATCAGAGTTGCGCATAGCATTTTGATACTTTTTATCTCTGGACACCATTGCAGGTATTTCGAGAATCTGCCGCTGGACATTGTCGGCGTCGTTCCAGTTGATGTTGCCAAACATATCGTTGAAGTCAGAAATAATCCGGGAAAGCAGATCCATTTCCGGTTCCACAATGTGGCCAGTCTTTCCGGCAGGAACAGGCGCAATTTCAGCATCCTGATCTTCCAAGCGAATGGAGATCATTTCACGGGCTTCATTACGATAGCTCGAAAGGTCAATGGTGCTCAAGATGCCTTCTGACAGGTCGTCTTCACGAGGCGACGGCAGTTTAGGAATCAGCAGATTCAGGAAGATTGAGAGCTTTTCCCATTCCACGTTTCCATAAGGCAGAATGGCTCCGAGGAAACCGTATGTACGCACAAAGGACTTTGCAGCACTCTTGAATTTAATCTGATCGTCTGTTTCAAGCTGCTTATATACCGCCGTACAAGCATCCAGTGTTGGATCGAGGCGATCTCGCTCTGCACCGTTCAGGAACAGGTCAACAAGCCTCTCCACATCGTCGTTGCTATAGACCTGATAGTCTTCCATGACGGCGATTAAGTCATACAGCTTGTTCGGATCGGTTTCTCCGGAGAGAATTGTGGTCCGGTAATACTTTGAGAAGGACTCCTCAATCACAGATGTCTTATTGGCAAAGTCCAGAACAAAGGTGTCATCCTTGATGGCGACCACACGGCCAACAATACCGCCGATGGTCACGACCTGATCACCGATCTCCAGAGCTGCACGCATGGCAGCATCCTTCTTCTCCTGCTTCTTCTGGGGACGGTAGATCATAAAGTAGAGCAGGACCAGCATCAGAGCCAGGGTGAAGAACAGGCTGATATAGCTTTCAGTGGTAGTAGTCAGAAATTGCATGGGACAAAGTCTCCTCTCAAAATTCAGATAAACTCATTATAACCGCTTCTGCTCCCTCTTGCAAGGGAAAAGCATGAAAAAGCTCAAATTCTTGTATCCAGCAGCTTGACATAACGGTCATGGAATGCGGTAAAGGTGCCTGCATCCAGTTCATCGCGGATGCGCTCCATCAGGTGGTTGTAGAACCACAGGTTGTGCATAACGGCCAGACGCATGCCCAGCAGCTCCTCTGCCTTGAACAGGTGGCGGATATAGGCACGGGAGTAGTTCCGGCAGGCCGGGCAGCCACAGGTGGGGTCAATGGGGCGCTCGTCACGCTCATACTTTGCGTTCTTGATATTGATGATGCCGCCCCAGGTGTTCAGGTGTCCATGGCGGGCATTGCGGCTGGGCATGACGCAGTCAAACAGATCCACGCCGCGGGAAACTGCCTCGATCATGTTGCCAGGGGTGCCGACACCCATCAGATAGCGAATCTTATCCTTGGGCATATAAGGCTCCACCTCACTGATCATCTCGTACA
>OLVP01000689.1_pt1 | contig 26423 bp, 22 predicted proteins | sample 1673281 | NCBI WGS metagenome assembly OLVP01 (sample SAMEA3178940, study PRJEB25190) | human gut metagenome | biome: human gut; feature: human-associated habitat; material: faeces | place: Austria | collected 2013
TACTGTTTTCACTCAAAAAATTATCGAAATTTTTTTGAAAATATTCAATATATTTTTTGACAATCGCAATTTATTGTGATATAATATCTTTACTACTACAATATGTACACATTTTCACACAGAAAGGTGTTAAACTATGATAATCAAAGAGTCGGCTGAAAATTATTTGGAGGCCATACTTATGTTAAAGAACAAAAACGGTTATGTTCGCAGTATTGATGTTGCTCATCACCTTAACTTCACAAAACCGAGCGTATCCGTTGCAATGAAATCCTTTCGTGAAGAAGGCTATGTTACCGTTGATACCGACGGCAATATCACCCTTACCGACAAAGGTATGGAGATTGCTCAAAAAATCTATGAACGTCACCAGGTTATCGCCAAGGCTCTTATCGCCCTCGGTGTCGATGAAGAAACTGCGTATGATGACAGTTGTAAAATAGAGCATGATTTAAGTGATATTACTTTTCAGAAAATCAAAGAATATTTTCTTAGTCACACAAATGAAAATATATGATTTGTTTTAGCAATATTATCTAAATTATTTTGTCTTTTATCTGCTTATTAATATACTTCGACAATTCTCATACCAATATAGTATGAATCGTTGACAAAAGTATGTTTAATATGGTATAATCAACGTGGTTAGAAACAGCTAACCATGCAGTAAAAACTTACTTTTAGCTAACTTTTTGCTAACTGTAAAACACTATCAGTTCACAACTGTTTACAAAACAGTTGAATATATTATGGGAGGTCAAAACAAATGACAGATTTCGAACAATGGAAAGGATTTGAACAAGGTAAATGGTGCGATGATATCGACACTCGTGATTTCATCCAAAAGAACTACACACCATATGATGGCGACGAGTCATTCCTTGCAGGTCCAACAGACGCAACAAACAAGCTATGGGGTAAACTTCAAGAGCTTCAGAAGGAAGAAAGAGCTAAGGGCGGCGTACTTGATATGGATACTCATATCGTTACAGGTATCAACGCTCATAAGCCAGGATATATTGACGAAAGCATGAAAGACCTTGAAAAGATCGTAGGTCTACAGACAGACAAGCCTCTTAAGCGTGCATTTATGCCTTTCGGCGGTATTAAGATGGCAGAAGAAGCTTGCAGCACATACGGTTATGAGCCGGACCCTGAACTTCACAAGATTTTCACTCAGTATCACAAGACACATAACCAAGGTGTTTTTGATGTATACACACCTGAAATGCGTGCAGTTCGTAAGAACAAGATTATTACAGGTCTACCTGACACATACGGCCGTGGCAGAATCGTAGGCGACTATCGTAGAGTTGCTCTTTACGGTATCGATATGCTTATCGCAAAGAAACAAGAAGATTTCGTTGAATGCCAAAGTGAATCAATGTTTGAAGATGAAATTCGTCAACGTGAAGAAATCACAATGCAAATCAACGCTCTTAAAGAAATGAAGACAATGGCTGAATCATACGGATTCGACATTTCAAAGCCTGCTAAGGATGCAAGAGAAGCTTGCCAATGGCTATACTTCGGTTATCTTGCAGCTATCAAGACACAGAACGGTGCTGCAATGAGCGTTGGCCGTATCTCTACTTTCCTTGATATCTACATTAAGAGAGATATGGATAAGGGTATCTTAAACGAGTCCCAGGCTCAGGAGCTGATCGACCACATGGTAATGAAGTTCCGTATGGTTAAGTTTGCAAGAATCCCATCTTACAACCAGCTGTTCTCCGGTGACCCGGTTTGGGCTACTCTGGAAGTTGGCGGTATCGGTGTAGATGGACGTTCTATGGTAACTAAGACTGATTATCGTTTCCTGCACACCTTAGAGAACATGGGACCATCCCCAGAGCCAAACATGACTGTTCTTTATTCTTCTTCACTGCCAGAGAATTTCAAGAAGTATGCAGCTAAGATCTCTATTGATACAAGTTCTGTACAGTATGAGAACGATGACGTAATGAAGCCAGAGTGGGGCGATGATTACTCCATCTGCTGCTGCGTATCTGCTACCCAGACTGGTAAGGAAATGCAGTTCTTCGGCGCCCGTGCAAACCTGGCTAAGTGCTTACTGTATGCTATGAACGGTGGACGTGATATGAAGTCCAAGGAGCAGGTTGGCCCAGAATATATGCCTATTACTTCTGAATACCTTGATTATGATGAAGTGATCCGTAAGTACGAGGTAATGATGGACTGGCTGGTAGGCGTATATGTAAATACCTTAAACCTGATCCAGTATATGCATGACAAGTACTTCTATGAGGCTGCTGAAATGGCTCTGATCGATACCGATGTCAGACGTACATTCGCTACCGGTATTGCTGGTTTCTCTCATGTAGTTGACTCCTTAAGTGCTATTAAGTATGCAAAGGTTAAGACTGTTCGTGATGAAACTGGCCTGATCGTAGACTTCGTAACCGAGGGAGATTTCCCAAGATACGGAAATGATGATGACAGAGCAGATGAGATCGCTGTATGGCTGTTAAAGACCTTCCTTGAGAAGTTAAAGAGACGTCATACCTACAGAAATTCTGAGCCTACAACTTCTATCCTGACCATTACTTCTAACGTAGTATATGGTAAGGCTACCGGAAGCATGCCAGATGGCAGAAGAGCAGGCGAGCCACTGTCCCCAGGTGCAAACCCAAGCTACGGTGCAGAGCAGAACGGCTTACTGGCTTCCTTAAACTCTGTAGCTAAGCTGCCTTACGAGTGGGCTCTGGATGGTATTTCCAATACCCAGACTATCAACCCAGATGCTTTGGGCCACAGCGAAGAAGAAAGAGTAGATAACCTGGTACAGGTATTAGACGGCTACTTTGATCAGGGCGCTCATCACCTCAATGTAAACGTATTTGGTAAGGAGAAGCTGATCGATGCTATGGAGCATCCGGAGAAGGAAGAGTATGCTAACTTCACTATCCGCGTATCTGGATACGCTGTTAAGTTCATTGACTTAACAAGAGAGCAGCAGATGGACGTTATCTCCAGAACCTGCCATGCAACCATGTAATTTAATACAGGCTGCATTTAATGTAACTGAGAAATAAAATAGCATTCCGCTATTGATCTGATCTATGTAACGGTTCAGGACATTGTGTTCTGGACCGTTATAAATATTTATGGAATGCATTTTCAGAAAATAAGGAGAAAAACGTGGAAGGATTTGTTCATTCTATGGAGACTTTTGGACTGGTCGACGGTCCGGGTGTCCGCTTCGTTGTATTTCTTCAGGGCTGCCGCATGCGGTGCCGTTACTGCCACAATCCGGAGACATGGAAATTAGAGGGAGGAACTCCCTGGACAGCAGATAAGCTGTTTTCCCATGTATACAGGTATAAGAGCTACTGGAATAAAAAAGGACAGCCAAATGGCGGTATTACCGTCAGCGGGGGAGAGCCGCTTCTCCAGATCGACTTTGTAACAGAGTTTTTTAAGAAAGCCAGGGAAAAAGGCGTTCACACAGCTCTGGATACAGCAGGCAATCCTTTTACGCTGGAAGAGCCTTTTGTCAGTAAATTTGAAGAACTGATGAAAGTAACGGATCTGGTGATCCTTGATTTTAAAGAGATCGACAACGAAAAACACAAAAAATTAACGGGATGTCCAAATGACAACATCGTGCAGATGGCAAAATGGCTTTCAGACCACGGAAAAGATATGTGGATCCGCCATGTACTTGTGCCGGATCTGACCGATGACGAAGAAGGACTGGTAAGAACCCGCGACCTGATCCGGGAATTGAAGACAGTAAAACGTGTAGAGGTACTTCCGTATCATACACTGGGACTGTTTAAATGGCAGAAACTGGGAATTCCTTATACACTAGACGGTGTAAGGACACCGACTGCGGAAGAAGTAAAGAAGGCAGAGGAGATCCTAGAAGTAAGCAAATATAAGTAATATGAAAAAGACAGAGGCAGCTATACAGGACATACCTGTTGGTGCAGCTGTCTTTTTTATTATGCAGAGGCGCAAAGCTAAATTTCCATCTGCCGCGTCAGCTTCAATCGACGATGCTACCGGCATCGCCTCATTCAGCTTCCTTGCACATGAAAATTTATCCTGCGTGTAATGGATCGGTAATTATCGTGGATTATACTAGGATTTCTGTTTAAAATTTTGTACATGTTCTATATAAATTATTTCTTGGCATTTTAGGGTGATTGGTAGTATAATATATGCATGTGATAATAAATTAACAAACTAATAATCTCAAAATAATGTGAAAAACAGGAGGTAATTATTATGGCAAGACTGAGAATGATGCGTGCACCGCAGAAATATGTACAGGGAAAGGATTCTCTGTTTAAATTCCATGAGGAAATGAAAGATCTTGGAAACAAATTCTTGTTTGTCTGTTCAAGAAGTGGATACAAAATGTGCCATGATAAGATTGAGAAGAGTTTTGAAGGAACAGAAGATATCCGCCAGTATGAGATTTTTGGTGGTGTATCCAGTGTTGGTGAGATTGAACGGATGAGGAAAATTGTCCGCGAAAATAGACTGAATGTAGTAGTAGGTGTTGGCGGTGGTTCAGCCATTGATACAGCAAAGGCTACTGCTTATTATGAAAAACTTCCGGTGGTAATTATCCCAACAGTCGTTGCAACAGATGCTCCATGTACAGGACTTTCTGTTATTTACAATGATGATGAGACATTTAACAGCTATTTATTTTATCCAAAGAACCCGGAAGCTGTTATTGTGGACAGTGATGTGATCGCAAAATCACCTGTAAAATTTTTGGTAGCAGGTATGGGTGATGCCCTTGGAACTTATTTTGAAGCAAGAGCATGTCAGCGTACCGATGCGCCAAGCCTGGAATTTGGTGGTATTACAAGATCTGCAATGGCGCTGTGCAAACTTTGCTATGAGACTTTAAAAGAGTATGGCGCAGCTGCAAAACATGCCTGTGAAAATCAGGTAGTTACTCCAGCGTTGGATGCTATCATCGAAGCCAATGTATACCTGTCTGGTGTAGGCGCTGATAATGGCGGTCTGGCTGTTGCCCATTCTTTCTATAATGGTCTGACGGCTTTAGGCGGACACAGTGCACCACATGGAAACTGCGTTGCTTATGGTACTCTGGTACAGCTGGTATTAGAGGGCGCTCCAAAGGCAGAGTTTAAAGAAGTTCAGGATTTCTGCCGGGAAGTAGGTCTTCCTGTTACTCTGGAAGAAATTGGTGTAACAACCAAGGAACAGGTAAAGGTCATTGCAGAGCATGCCTGTGTAGAAGGCGAATCCATACATAATATGGTAGCAGATGTAACTGCAGATCAGCTTTACGATGCAATCCTTGCTGCTGATGCTCTGGGAAAAGAGGTACTGGGAAAATAGTGCTGTATTTAAGCATTAAAGTATTCCTTTGCAAGCACAGTTTGTATAAAAGCCCGTACCTGGGGAAGTTCAAAGTAATGGCTTTTATATAAAATATGAGAAGTTCGTATAAAGGGAGATCCGTCCTGAAAGAAAAGGGGCGTGATGCTCCCTTTATAATTTCTCAGACAGATTTCCGGCGGAATAAACCAACCAATGCCATTTTTCACCATTTCTCGGCAGACAGTCTGAAGAAAGTTGTGGAAACGATGAACTTCAGGCTGTTTGCGTTGTCACAAACGTTATTTTCTGTTACAATAAAAACGTGAAAACAACCAGACAGGCAGAAAGCCTTAAAACAGGTGACAGGATTTGAATCATAATACAGATACAATATATCAACCAACTATCTATCAATATGCAAATATCATTATTGACATATCCCATGAAAGCGTAGATAAGACCTTCCAGTACCGTATTCCAGATTATCTTTTAGGACAGGTTGAAGCGGGACAACAGGTGTATATCCCCTTTGGCGCAGGCAGCCATAAACGAAAAGGTTATGTGGTGGAGCTGATTGATCAGGCGGAATACGATATATCGAAAATAAAAGAGATCGATTCCCTGGTGGAGGGAAGTATTACCGCCCAGTCCCAACTGATTCATCTGGCGTGGTGGATGAAAGAGCGGTATGGCTCTACCATGAACCAGGCTTTAAAAACGGTGCTGCCTGTAAAACAGAAGGTACGGGAAGCACCAAAGCGGAAGATTCACCTGCTGGCGGATGCACCGGCCCTAGAAGAAGCAATCCAGACTGCAGAACGGAAAAATCACAAGGCGCGTCTGCGTCTTTTATATGCTTTAAAAGAAAATCCGGATATTCCTTATGAGAATACCCTTCATAAATTAAACCTGACAGCAGCAGCCGTCCGGCCGTTAGAACAGGCAGGACTTCTTGCAATCCAGATAGTAGATCAGTACCGCAATCCTTTAGAGCAGATGCGCCGCCTTTTAACAGATACGTCTAAAGCCCAATGGGAAACGCCTGTTTTAAATGAGGATCAGCGAAAAATCGCAGATAATATCTGTGAAAATTATGATAGTGGAAGTAGGAAGCCATGTCTTATTCACGGTATCACAGGAAGCGGAAAAACAGAAGTGTACATGGAACTGATCAGTCATGTGATCAGTGCTGGAAAACAGGTCATTCTTCTGATCCCGGAGATCTCCCTTACCTGGCAGACGGTCATGCGTTTTTATCTCCGTTTTGGAGACCGGGTATCTGTATTGAATTCACGGATGTCAGCAGGAGAACGCTTTGACCAGTATGAGCGGGCAAGAACAGGGGATATTGATATTATCATAGGTCCGAGATCGGCCCTTTTTGTACCCTTTGAACGATTGGGAATGGTGATCATTGATGAGGAACATGAAAATTCCTATAAAAGTGAGCTTTCTCCCAGATACGATGCCAGGGAAGTGGCGAAAAAAAGGGGAGAAATGGAAGGGGCAATGCTTGTTCTTGGCTCTGCGACTCCGTCTTTGGAAACTTATACCAGGGCAGTAAGAGGAGAATATAACCTTTATAAGCTGGACAGACGTGCTAAGGCAAATGCTGTTTTGCCTACAGTAGAGATTGCTGATCTGCGGGAAGAATTAAAAGCAGGCAACAGATCCATTTTCAGTGCCCGGTTAAAAGAATTGCTGGAGGACCGTCTGGAAAAAGGGGAGCAGGCTATGCTGTTTATTAACAGACGGGGCTATGCAACCTTTGTGTCCTGCCGCTCCTGCGGGGAAGCAGTGAAATGTCCTCATTGTGATGTAACGCTGACTTACCATAAAGACGGCCGGATGATGTGCCATTACTGTGGTTATACCATCCGTCAGCCTAAGACCTGTCCGTCCTGCGGCTCTCCTTATATTGCCCCTTTTGGCACAGGAACCCAGAAAATAGAAGAAATGGCTGCGAAAATGTTCCCTAAAGCCAGGATCCTGCGTATGGATCTGGATACTACATCTAAAAAGGGCGGACACCAGCAGATTTTGTCTGCTTTTGCGAGAGGAGAGGCAGATATTCTCATTGGTACCCAGATGATCGTAAAAGGCCACGATTTCCCGAATGTCACGCTGGTGGGAGCGCTGGCGGCGGATCTCTCCCTGAATGCAGTCGATTACCGTGCCGGGGAGCGTACGTTCCAGCTGCTGACGCAGGCAGTCGGCCGCGCCGGAAGAGGCGAAAAGCCGGGAATGGCAGTCATTCAGACGTACCATCCCGAACATTACAGCATTCAGACGGCGGCAGAGCAGGATTACGGGACATTTTATGAGAAAGAAATGGACTACCGCCGTCTGATGGGATATCCCCCAGCGGCGGAGCTTCTGGCGATCCACGGAGCCGGGGAGGATGAAGCGCATCTGACGCAGGCGATGGAATACATTCGCAGATATCTCATCCGCATCCGGGGAAACCGCGAAGTCCAGATCATCGGCCCGGCAAGTGAGGCAGTGTCGAAAATCAATGACCTGTACCGCATGGCCGTGTATGTACGCGCGCCGCAGGAAGAGGTGCTGGCAGAGCTGCGGGAAAAACTGGAGCGGTATATCGAGATTAACAAAGGCTTCCGTACCGTTTATTTACAGTTTGACTTCAGCAGAAAGTATTAGTTTTTTCATACTATTTACACATAGATTATTTATAATAGAAGAGCAAAAGAAAGGAAAAGAATTATGGCAATCAGAGAAATCAGAGTCGTAGGCGACCGCGTATTAACGAAAAAATGCAGACCGGTGGAGAAGATGACACCAAGAATCAGCGAGCTGATCGACGACATGTTTGACACCATGTATGAGGCAAACGGTGTCGGCCTTGCCGCACCGCAGGTCGGCATCTTAAAGAGAATCGTAGTCATGGATGTGGATGGAACCCCACATCTTCTGATCAATCCGGAAATCCTGGAGACTTCCGGAAGCCAGACAGGAGCAGAAGGCTGCTTAAGCCTTCCGGGAAAATCCGGTACAGTAACCCGTCCGAATTACGTAAAGGTAAGAGCGCTGGACCGCGACATGCAGCCGTTTGAACTGGAGGGAACCGAACTTCTTGCCCGCTGCATCTGCCACGAGTGCGATCACCTCGATGGACATATGTATACAGAAAAAGTAGAAGGCGAACTCTGGGACAACACGTACGATGAGTATGAGGAGTACGAGGACGAAGAGTAAGTCTTAAAATAAAGGAGATGACTTCAGATGAAAGTGGTATTTATGGGAACCCCGGATTTCTCCGTGGGAACACTTGAGGCGCTCGTGGAGGCCGGTTATGAGATCACAGGCGTTGTGACCCAGCCGGACAAACCGAAGGGCCGCGGAAAACAGATGATGCCGACACCGGTGAAAGAGGCAGCCGAAAAACACGGCCTTCCGGTCTATCAGCCGCGCCGCGTGCGGGATGCAGAGGCGATCGAGGAGATCCGGAAAATGGAGCCGGATGTGATCGTTGTCGTTGCATTCGGCCAGATTATTCCAAAAGAGATTTTGGACATGCCGAAATACGGATGCATCAACGTTCATGCATCCCTGCTTCCGGCTTACCGCGGAGCAGCGCCGATCCAGTGGGCTGTCATGAACGGCGATGAAGTGAGCGGCGTAACCATTATGAAGATGGATGAAGGCCTCGACACAGGCGATATGCTGACGAAAGTGGAAGTTCCGCTTGCAGCAGATGAGACCGGCGGCAGTCTCTTTGACAAGCTCGCCGCAGCCGGAGCAAAACTTCTGGTGGAGACACTTCCAAAACTTGAAAAAGGCGAAGTGACACCGGAAAAACAGCCGGAGATAAGCACTACAGAGTATGCGCGGATGATCAAAAAAGAAGACGGAAAGATCGACTGGACGAAGAGTGCCGTTGAGATCGAACGTCAGATCCGTGCGATGAGCCCGTGGCCGAGTGCTTTTACAAAAGTAAACGGAAAGAACCTGAAAATCTGGGATGCCAAAGTCATTGCCATGTTCGGCGGCGATCTGTTCTCGAAAATTCCGGGACAGAATCCGACGAAGAGTGCCGGAAAAGTCTGGGTGGCAGATGAGACAGGTCTCCATGTAAAGACGGGAGACGGCATTCTGGTGATCGAGGAGCTGCAGCTCGAAGGAAAGAAACGGATGAAAACCGCCGATTTCCTGCGCGGCTATGCGATCGAGCCGGGTACCAGACTTGGCGAATAAAAGAGAAAAAGCAACCTGAAGTTGAGGCGGGGAACGGCACAGCGGTGTGATGGCTGCTGTGCCTGAGAAAAAAGGAGAAAAACGATATGGGACTTTTTTATGACAGTACGTATCTGCTGGTGATTCTTGCCGCACTGATTTCCATGGCGGTATCCGTCCGCATGAACACGATTTTCAGCAAATATCAGACCGTCCGCTCGTACAGCGGCATGACGGGACGCGAGGCGGCGATGCGCATTCTGCATCAGGCCGGCATCTACGATGTGACCGTCCGCCACGTATCCGGTAAACTGACCGATCACTATGATCCGCGGACAAAAACCGTGAATTTATCGGATGCGGTTTACGATTCAACCTCGGTCGCAGCGATCGGTGTCGCAGCGCATGAGTGCGGCCATGCCGTACAGCACAATACGGATTACGTGCCGCTGAAAGTAAGAAGCGCCATTGTTCCGGCAGCGAATCTTGGATCCCAGCTTTTCTGGCCGCTGTTCCTGATCGGACTGATTTTCAGCCTTCCGATGCTGGTGAAAGCCGGTATCTGGCTGTTTGTGCTGGCACTGGCATTCCAGGTGGTAACACTTCCGGTCGAGTTCGATGCGTCGAGAAGAGCATTAAAAATGCTCAGTGAGGGCGGTATGGTGACAGAGACGGAACACGACGGAGTCAAGAAAGTACTCTGGGCTGCAGCCATGACATACGTGGCAGCGGTGATCGGTTCTCTGCTGCAGCTGCTCCGGCTGCTGATTTTATCCGGAGCATTTAGGAGAAATGATGACTGATACAATCAATACAAGAGAGCTGATTATGAACATTCTGCTTGAGATGGACAGGGAGAAAACGCCCTGCCATCTTGCTGTAAGGGATGCCCTCGATAAATACCAGTTCCTGCCGCGGCAGGACCGTGCGTTTATCAAGCGGGTCTGCGAGGGAACCGTGGAATACGGCATCCAGAATGACTACATCATCAATCAGTATTCCAAAATCAAGATCAACAAATGCAAGCCGGTGATTCGTGCGATCTTACGGATGTCGGTGTACCAGATCCGTTTTCTTGACGCAGTACCGGATTCGGCAGTCGTCAATGAGGCGGTGAAACTGGCGGAAAAGAAGCATTTTTACAACTTAAAGGGCTTTGTCAACGGCGTTCTGCGCACGATCGTGCGGGAGAAAGATCATCTGCCGATGCCGAAGGAGAACAATACTACGCAGTATCTTTCCGTGAAATACTCCATGCCGGAATTTCTGGTTGAGGAGTTCGTATCCCAGTACGGAAAAGAAACGGCAGAAACGATGATGGCGGATTTCCTAAAAGAAAAACAGGTGACGATCCGTATCAACCGCTGGAACAATACGATCGAGGAGACGAAGAAAAGCCTGGAAAGCCAGGAGGCAGAGCTGGAAAAAGCGCCGTATCTTGGCGAGGCGTTCTATCTGAAAAACTTTGAGACGATCGCATCACTGAATGCCTTCCAGGAAGGCCGGTTCCAGATTCAGGATGTGAGCTCCATGATGGCGGCGCATCTGGCGGATCCAAAGCCGGGTGACCAGGTGCTGGATCTCTGCGCGGCACCGGGTGGAAAGAGCCTCCATGCAGCAGATAAAATGAGAAATCAGGGATGCGTGGAAGCGCGTGATCTCACCGAATACAAGGTCGATCTGATCCGGGAAAATGTGCAGAGAGCAGGTGTTTCCTGCGTCGTGCCGAAGGTAAAAGATGCGGAACAGCTCGATGCGGAATGGATCGGAAAAGCGGACGTTGTGATTGCGGACCTGCCGTGCACCGGATACGGCGTCATCGGCAGAAAGCCGGATATCAAATATTACGCTTCAAAAGAAAAAGAAGAGGAGCTGGTACGGATTCAGCGGGCAATCCTTGCAAATGCCGCATCGTACGTAAAGCCGGGCGGCACACTGCTGTACAGCACATGTACCGTCAACAGAAAAGAAAACAGCGAGAATGCCGCATGGTTTCTGGAACAGTTCCCGTTTGAAGCAGTCAGTCTGGATGAACTGCTGCCGGATGAGCTGAAAAGCGGAGAAACGGCCAAAGGACAGCTGCAGCTGATCCCGGGGGTACACAAGACAGACGGATTTTTCCTTGCAAAATTCCGGAAAACAGAGAAAGGACGGGCGTAACAGATGGATATTAAATCAATGACCTTAGACGAATTAAAGGACGCCTGCCAGCAGATGGGAGAAAAGCCGTTCCGTGCCAAACAGTTATACGACTGGATGCATCATCGTCTGGCGGGCAGCTACGATGAGATGACGAATCTCTCGCTTGCCTTCCGGGAAAAATTAAAGGAACAGTATCCGCTTACCTGTCTCGAAAAAGTGCAGGTGCAGGAGTCCAAAATCGACGGAACGAGAAAATACCTGTTCCGCCTTAGCGACGGCAACGTGATCGAGAGCGTCTGGATGAAGTACCACCACGGAAATTCCGTCTGCATCTCATCCCAGGTCGGTTGCCGGATGGGCTGCCGCTTCTGCGCGTCCACAATCGGCGGACTCGTGCGGTGCCTGACTCCGTCGGAGATGCTCGACCAGATTTACCGGATTTGGGAGGACACCGGGGAGCGGGTCTCCAATCTGGTTGTCATGGGAACGGGTGAGCCGATGGACAACTACGACAATCTGGTGCGCTTCGTGCGGCTGCTTTCGAGCCAGGAAGGACTCAACATCAGCCAGAGAAACATCACCGTTTCCACCTGCGGAATCGTACCGAATATGTACAAATTGGCAGATGAGGGACTCCAGATCACCCTGGCACTTTCCCTTCATGCGCCGAACGATGAAAAGCGCCGCGAGCTGATGCCGATTGCCAATAAATATTCTATTGATGAAATTCTCGATGCATGCCGCAATTACTTTGCAAAAACAGGCCGTCGGATTACATTTGAGTACTCTCTCGTTGGCGGGAAAAATGACAGCGAAGCCGATGCAAAAGAGCTTTCCGCGCGGATTTCGGATATCAACTGTCATGTAAATCTGATCCCGGTCAACCCGATCAAAGAGCGCGATTACGTGAAATCAACGAAAAAAGTCGTAGAGAATTTCAAAAATAAACTTGAAAAATACGGAATTAATGTTACTATTAGAAGGGAAATGGGCGCCGATATTGACGGAGCCTGTGGACAGTTAAGAAAAAGTTTTATCGATAAATCAAACGAACAGCCGTAAAAAGCGGCTGTCAATACAGGAGAAAAAAGCATGAAGGTATTTTCTGCAACCGATATCGGACAGAAACGGACGATGAACCAGGATTTTGTGTTTGCCTCCGCCTCTCCGGTCGGAAACCTTCCGAACCTCTTTGTCGTTGCAGACGGCATGGGAGGCCATAACGCGGGCGATTTTGCTTCGCGTTACGGTGTTTCTGTACTGGTGGAATCTGTAAAAAGGGATACGAATTTCAACCCGGTGCGGATTATTCGGCATGGAATTGAAGCAGCAAACAGCCAGATTTTTGAGCAGGCAAAACGAGATATATCCATGGAAGGCATGGGTACGACGATGGTAGTAGCTACGGTTGTCGGCAACTATGCCTACGTTGCAAACGTAGGAGACAGCAGGCTGTATCTGGCAGCAGATGGCACGTTTGACCAGGTGACGCAGGACCATTCCCTGATTGCAGAGATGGTGCGCCTTGGAGAACTCACTCCCGAGCAGGCGCGGAATCACCCGGACAAAAACATTATTACCAGAGCAGTAGGCACACAGGATACCGTAAAGATTGATTTCTTTGACATTCAGCTTGAAGAGGGCAATCAATTGGTGATGTGCTCGGACGGCCTTTCCAACATGGTAACGGATGAGGAGATTTTCGAACTCATCTGCCGAGAAGACGGTGAGGACAAGGCGAAACGTTTAATTGATAAAGCAAATGCAAATGGCGGCAGAGACAATATCGCAGTCATTGTCGTTGAACCATTTACAAACGAGGTGAAAGAATGTTAAAAGAGGGCGTTATTTTAGGAGAACGATATGAGATCATAAGCCGGATCGGTTCCGGCGGTATGGCTGATGTCTACAAAGCAAAAGACCACAAGCTGAACCGCATGGTGGCCGTCAAGGTTTTAAAACCGGAATTCCGGGAGGATAAAACCTTTATCCGCAAGTTCCGCACGGAGGCACAGGCCGCAGCAGGACTGTCCCATCCGAATATTGTAAACGTGTACGATGTCGGGGAGGACCGCGGCGTTTACTATATCGTCATGGAGCTTGTCGAGGGAATTACTCTGAAGGATTACATTGACCGCAAAGGGAAACTGAGCGTAAAAGAGGCAACCAGCATCGCCATTCAGGTTTCCCTTGGTCTTGAAGCAGCACACAACCGCAATATTGTACACCGCGATGTCAAACCGCAGAACATCATCATTTCCACAGACGGAAAAGTAAAACTTTCCGACTTTGGTATTGCAAAGGCAACTTCTTCCAATACGATCAGTTCGAACGTTATGGGAAGCGTACATTACAGCTCTCCGGAGCAGGTGCGCGGCGGATATTCGGACTATAAGAGTGATATCTATTCCCTTGGCATCACCATGTACGAGATGGTAACCGGAAGAGTGCCGTTTGACGGCGATACCACCGTTGCCATCGCAATCAAGCATCTGCAGGAGGAGATTGAATCTCCATCCAAATATACCCCGAACCTTCCGTTCGCACTGGAGCAGATCATCTTAAAATGTACCCAGAAGAGCCCGGACCGCCGTTACAATAACATGGCGGAGCTGATCGACGACTTGAAGCATTCGCTGATGGAGCCGCAGGGCAATTTCGTAAAAGTAACTCCGTTAAGTTCTCACGCCGAGACTGTTATGGTATCCGCAGAGGAGTTAAGCCAGATCCGTTCCGGCGCAGCAGCAAAGGCAAATGCGCAGACGGCAGAGGAGCCGGCCCGCAAGCGCTACAGCAAGATCGAGGATGAGGAAGAGGACGAAGATTACAGCTACGAGGACGAAGAAGACGAGGATGAGGACGAAGAAGAGGATGACCGCGATTCCTACGATGAGGATGACGACGATTCCTACTACGACGATGACGACGACGATGACAAAGCCGGAAACAAACTCGAAAAGATCATCACAATCGGCGGTTTTGCGATTGCAGCCATCATCATCTGCATGCTGATCTACTTTATTGCACAGGCAGCCGGCATTGTCGGCGGAAAAGGACCGACCGCAGCTTCTTCCAGTTCCGCATCATCTTCGAGCAGCACGGAAGTTGTTTCTTCCAGCAGCAAAGAAGAGGAAAAAGTAACCGTTCCGGATCTGACCAACAAAACCGAGGCAGATGCCGTCGATCTGGCAAACAGCCTGAACCTTGGTGTAGTCAACGGCGGAACCGAGGCATCGGATGTCATTGAGGCAGGAAAGATCTGCCGCCAGGATCTGAAACCGGGAACGAAAGTCGATAAAAATGCAACGATTACGTATTATGTAAGCTCCGGAAAAGAAACCGTAACCATTCCGACCGGCATTGTTGGAACACAGAAAGACGCTGCAAGTGCTGCACTGACTCAGCTGGGACTGCAGGTTTCCACAACAGAGGATTTCAGCGATACCGTTGCAGAAGGCTTGGTTATTTCCGTTGACCCGTCAGAGGGAAGTCAGGTTGCGCCGGAATCTACCGTTACGCTGGTGATCAGCAAGGGATCCAAGGACGCGGAAGAAATTGCAATCCGTGATGTAATCGGCCTGGATGAGGAGACAGCAAAATCAATCCTGAGCGATTTCAATATTATTGTAAAAACAGGAACCAGCAGCAAGGTGGCCGAGGGCGAAGTCATGGAGGTTGACCCGGCAATCGGAACCAAAGTAAAGAAAGGTTCTGACGTTACGATTTATGTCAATAGCCCGAGTGCACAGCCAACGACGCCGGATGAGAATACACCGACCCCGACACCGGCAGAGCCGGGCGCAAATACCGCTACGGATGTTACCTGGTCCTGCAGCCAGACCTTAAGTGCGCCGGATCAGTATCAGGGTGGTATTGCAAAAATTGAGCTGATCCAGGATGATGGGAACGGAAACGAGACCTCCATCACCATCATGGACGGACAGGCCATTACGAGCTGGCCGTATTCTGTCAACACCAACTGGAGTGCTTCATCGTCTGCTTCTTCTACCGGAAGAATCGTCTTCTATGAGATGGATTCGAGCGGAAGTTATCAGGCAATTGCACAGTACCAATCGGTTCCGTTGAGTGAAGGGTGAGTATGACAGGAAAGATTATGAAAGGAATTGCCGGATTCTACTACGTAGACGTAGAAGAATCCGGCATTTATGAGTGCAAAGCAAAAGGAATTTTCCGAAAGGAAGGCCAGAAACCGCTCGTCGGAGATCTTGTGGAAATCGAGATTCTGGATGAAGCGGAAAAAACAGGAAATATGACCCGGATTCTGCCGCGAAAAAATGAACTGATCCGTCCGGCAGTGGCCAATATCGATCAGGCGCTTGTGATTTTTGCGCTGGAAAATCCGACCCCGAACCTGACGCTTCTGGACCGTTTTCTTGTGATGATGGAACAGCAGAACGTTCCGACGGCAATCTGTTTCAATAAAAGAGATCTTGCGGGGGAAGATTACACAGACCATCTGCGAAGCGTCTATGAGAACTGCGGTTACCGTGTCTTTACGGTGAGTGCAGCGAAAGAGCAGGGCATGCAGGAAGTGGAAGCATACCTGAAAGGGAAAACAACGGTGGTAGCCGGTCCGTCCGGCGTCGGAAAATCTTCGATCACAAACCGGATGCAGAAAGAAATCCAGATGGAGACCGGAGAGATCAGCAAAAAGCTGAAAAAAGGAAAACACACGACGCGCCATTCCCAGATGATCCCGATCGACCATGAGACGTATCTGTGCGATACGCCGGGGTTCAGCTCGCTTTATACAACCGATATGGAAAAAGAGGAGCTGAAAAACTTTTTCCCGGAATTTCATCCGTACGAAGGAAAATGCCGTTTCCTCGGCTGTATCCACGGAAAAGAGCCGGGCTGTGCCGTCAAAGAGGCACTGGAACAGGGAAATATCAGCAAAGAAAGATTTGAAAACTATACCATGTTCTATGAAGAACTGAAAGAACAGGAAAAGAGGAGATACTAGCATGAGCCGAGTATATCAGTTGGCACCTTCTATTTTATCCGCAGACTTCAACCGTCTCGGAGAACAGATCCAAAGGGTAGAGAAAGCAGAGTGCCGGTGGCTTCATATCGATATTATGGATGGAATGTTTGTACCATCCATTTCGTTTGGAATGCCGGTGGTAAAGTCGATCCGAAAAGAAAGCAGTCTGTATTTTGATGTTCATATGATGGTAAAGGACCCGGAGCGGTACGTAGAAGAATTTCAAAGCTGCGGGGCGGATATGATCACGGTTCACGCGGAGGCATGCCGCGATCTGGCAGAAACCGTGAAAAAGATTCATGAAACAGGCGCAGATGCCGGAGTTGCCGTAAATCCGGATACGCCGCTTTCTGCGGTTACGGACGTGATGGATCAGGTAGAAATGATTCTGATTATGAGCGTTTATCCTGGCTTCGGCGGCCAGAAGTATATCCCGGAGTCGACGGAGAGGATCCGTACGCTCCGCAGAATGCTGGATGAAAAGGGACTGGAGCATGTGCACATTCAGGTCGATGGCGGCATCAACCGCGCGACCATCGATGAAGTCCTTGCGGCAGGTGCCAACATCATCGTGGCAGGCTCTGCTGTATTTGGCAGCAACATCGAGCAGAACGTGCGCGAGCTGCAGGAAAAAATTTCTTCATACAGCAAAAAGGCAGAATAAGATACAAAAAGACAGAAAAAAGAGGCAGGGAAACGTGAGAACATGTATTATTTCGGGAGGGATGATCGAACCGGATTTTGCCTTCCCATATCTTCAGAAACAGCAGTTTGATATTATCCTGGCAGCAGACCGGGGACTGGAGTTCTGCTACCATTACCAGATTATGCCGACGTATATTCTGGGAGATTTTGACAGTTTATCTCCGAAGATTTTAAATTATTACAAGGAGAACCATGTCGCACCGATCCGGGAATTTAATCCCATGAAGGACAATACGGACACGGACATCGCATTTCAGCAGGCGATTGTTCTGGGAAGCAGTGAAATCACGATCCTCGGAGCAACAGGAGGAAGACTTGACCATTTCTTAAGTATTGTGCAGAACCTGAAAACGGCATGGGAGAAGAAAATTCCGGCTTACATCGTGGACAGCCGCAATCTGATTACGATTCCGGTGGAAACTTCGTTTGAAATCCGGAAAGAAGAGCAGTTCGGAAAGTACGTTTCGTTCTTCCCGCTGGAAAAGGAAGTCGCATCCATCACCCTGGAGGGCTTCGCCTACCCGCTCGACCATCACTATCTGCCGAATACTTCGGGTGGTCTGTGCGTGAGCAATGAGATCGTCGAGGAGACCGCGCATGTATCGTACGAGGGCGGCATTCTTCTGATGGTACAGTCAAGAGATTAAAATCCATTGAAATCAAAGAGCCCGTGTGCTATAATTTATAGTTGCATTGGGCTCTTTTTGTGCATAAAAAAAACCCGAACAGAAAAAGAAGCGAAAAATAAAAACAAAGGAGATATAGATTACTATGAAATTAGGTATCGTGGGCCTTCCGAACGTCGGAAAAAGTACACTTTTCAATTCCCTGACCAAAGCAGGAGCAGAGAGCGCAAACTATCCGTTCTGTACCATTGACCCGAATGTCGGCATCGTGCCGGTTCCGGACAAGCGTCTGCAGCAGCTCGGAGATTTCTATCAGTCCAAGAAAGTAACACCGGCTGTCATCGAGTTCGTTGACATCGCAGGTCTTGTAAAAGGTGCATCCAAAGGAGAGGGACTTGGAAACCAGTTCCTTGCCAATATCCGTGAGGTAGACGCTATCGTTCACGTTGTCAGATGTTTCGAGGATCCGAACGTTATCCACGTAGACGGCAGCATTGATCCGCTCCGTGATATCGAGACCATCGACCTTGAGCTGATCTTCGCCGACCTTGAGGTACTCGAGCGCCGTATTTCCAAAACTGCAAAATCTGCAAGAATGGACAAAGAGGCAGCAAAAGAGCTCGAATTCCAGGAGCGTCTGAAAAAACTGCTCGAGGACGGAAAAGATGCCATCCTGATGGAGCTGCAGAACGAGGACGAGGAGAAATGGATCGCAGAGTACAACCTGCTGACCAGTAAACCGGTCATCTACGCAGCAAACGTAGCAGAGGATGATCTCGCTGACGACGGTGCAAACAACTCCTATGTACAGTCCGTCCGCGAATATGCAAAAGAGCACAACAGCGAAGTATTCGTCATCTGCGCCGAGATCGAGGCAGAAATCTCCGAACTCGAAGAGGATGAGAAAAAAATGTTCCTCGAGGATCTTGGTCTTACCGAGTCCGGTCTGGAAAAACTGATCGCAGCAAGCTACCGTCTGCTCGGCCTCATGAGCTTCCTTACAGCAGGAGAGGATGAGACCCGTGCATGGACCATCAAAGTCGGAACAAAAGCACCGCAGGCAGCCGGAAAAATCCACACCGATTTCGAGCGCGGATTCATCAAAGCCGAGGTTGTCAATTATCAGGATCTGCTCGACTGCGGTTCCTACGCAGGAGCAAGAGAGAAAGGCCTTGTGCGTATGGAAGGAAAAGATTACATTGTCCGCGACGGCGATGTCATCCTGTTCCGTTTCAACGTTTGATAAGTAATAATAAGAGAGAATATAAGTTATGGATATGGAAATTAATTTTCCCAATCTCGGGATCTATCTCGACCATGTGGGAAAAAACATCAGTATTTTCGGATTTTCCATTGCCTATTACGGCATCGTGATCGTAACCGGTATGATGATTGCGATCTGGATTGCCCAAAGAGAGGCAAAGCGGACAGGGCAGAACCCGGAGCAGTACCTCGATCTTGCGATGATCGGCATCGCAGCCGGTATTCTCGGGGCACGGATTTACTACGTTATATTTGCCTGGGACTATTATAAGGATGATCTTTTGAGTATTTTCAACATCCGCCAGGGCGGACTTGCCATCTACGGCGGCATCATCGGTGCCTGCATTGCGGTGGTGATTTACAGCAGAAAGAAGAAACAGAACTTCAGCCTTCTGATGGATACCGCGAGCATGAGCATCGTGTTCGGTCAGATTATGGGACGGTGGGGAAACTTCTTTAACCGTGAGGCATTCGGTGACTACACTAACAACCTGTTTGCGATGCAGCTTCCGGTTTCCGCGGTCCGTGCCAATGAAATCACACAGAAAATGTGGGATCATGTGGTGACGGTAAACGGCGTCGAGTATATTCAGGTGCATCCCACCTTTTTATATGAAAGTTTATGGAATGTGGGTGTCCTGCTTTTTCTTTTCTGGTTTCGGAAAAGAAAAAAATTTAACGGCGAAGTGTTCCTGATGTATCTGATAGGATATGGCCTTGGAAGAATCTGGATCGAGGGACTCCGCACCGACCAGCTTCTGCTTCCGGTGGTGGGACTTCCGGTTTCCCAGCTCCTTTCGGGGTGCCTTGTGGTGGGATGTACCATCCTGGTGGTATGGAAACGAAAAAAATTATCATCCGGTGGGGAGACAGCCCATTCTTAAGGATAAAACCAGTGAAAAAAACAGAATAAAAATACAGAAAAGGGGAAAACCGGCAAAAAAGGTTTTCTCTTTTTTGATACAAAATTGGTATAAAAAAGGCGGAAAATGCGCATAAAAATGTTGCATTTTGGGAAAAATCTTAAAAATGAAATAGAAAAAAGACCTTGCTATTTTCCCTGAGTTGATATAGAATAAAAATATAAGTGGTAGAAAGTGGTGAAAAGTGGTGCGTTGTGGAGCGGATGTGGCAGTCTGGCTGCGGCGCGATACATGAAGTGGTGCGTGGGGAGACCGCCATTTCAGGTGATAAGAGGGTTTTCATTATGTTCATGGGAGAGTACAGTCATACGATTGACGCGAAGGGAAGATTGATCATACCGTCCAAGTTCAGAGAACAGCTGGGAGAAGAGTTTGTACTGACGAAGGGATTGGACGGATGCCTTTCCATTTACCCAAACGACGAATGGGCTGCCTTTGAAGAGAAGCTGAGAGCCTTACCACTTACAAACAAAAACGCCAGAACTTTTTCCCGTTTCTTTGTAGCAGGTGCTACGTCATGTGAACTGGACAAGCAGGGGAGGATTCTCGTACCGGCAACGCTGCGGGAATTTGCTGGTCTGGAAAAAGATGTAGTCCTTACCGGAAATATCAACCGGATTGAAATCTGGAGCAAGGAAAAATGGAACGAAAACAGCAATTATGATGATATGGATGCCATCGCCGAATCAATGGAAGAGATGGGCATTGTGATCTGATCTGTTTCGTTGGGATACAGGAGATGACCATGGAATTTTCGCATACATCAGTATTACTGAAGGAAACCATTGAAAACCTTAAGATAAAACCGGACGGAATCTACGTGGACGGGACGTTGGGAGGCGCTGGACATTCCAGTCATATATGTGAGCGCTTATCTGCCACGGGGAGATTAATAGGCATAGATCAGGACGAAGCTGCGATAGCTGTTGCGGGTAAACGCCTGGAACCATATCAGAACCAGGTCACGATTATCCGCAGCAATTATTGCGATATGGTTCCGCGTCTTGCCGAAATCGGAGTCACCGGGGTAGACGGAATCCTGCTGGATCTTGGAGTTTCATCCTATCAGCTGGATAATGCAGAGCGTGGATTCACATACCGTGAGGATGTTCCGCTGGATATGCGGATGGATCAGAGAAATGCTCTTTCCGCGTACGAAGTCGTGAACGATTACAGTGAAGAGAATCTTTCGCGTATTCTCCATGAATATGGAGAAGAGCGTTTTGCAAGAAAAATTGCACACAATATATGCGTAAGCCGGCAGCAGGCGCCGATTCGAACAACTGGGGAGTTAATCGAAATCATCAAGCGCTCGATTCCGGCAAAAATAAGGGCGACGGGCGGCCATCCGGCCAAGAGAACCTTTCAGGCAATCCGTATCGAAGTGAACCAGGAACTTACCGTTCTGTCGGAGTCACTGGACGGCATGATTGATCTCTTAAATGACGGTGGAAGACTTTGTGTCATCACCTTTCATTCTCTGGAAGACCGTATCGTAAAAAACATTTTCAGAAAAAACGAGCATCCATGTACGTGTCCGCCGGAATTTCCGGTCTGTGTATGCGGAAAGAAGTCCAAGGGAACCGTAGTAACTCGGAAACCGATCTTGCCGGGAGAAGAGGAAATGGAAACAAATCCCCGTTCCAAGAGCGCAAAACTGCGCGTCTTTGAACGAAAAGTGTGACGGCTCGGCACGAAGGAGACAGAGAAGTTATGGCCAGACGGGCAGATGGAAGGGTAAATTCGACAGATAGAACGAAACGTTATACGCCAGATACGTTTGAGGACGGAAGTGCGGTACGGCGTCTTGCAGCACAGCCGCAGGAAGCACCAAAAGAAGCACGGCCTCTGAAATCGGGTGTGAGCAGCCAGACAAGAAGAAACCGGGCACGGGCGACACAGATCAGCGCGGGCTACGCTGTTTTTCTTGCCATTGTCTGCACACTGTGTATCGCGGCGTGTGTTGCGTATGTCAAGTTGCAGACCGTGGTTACCACGCAGGCGGCAGACATTACCAGCAAAGAAAAAGAATTGAGCGATCTGAAGGCGGACAATGACGCCTATTACAATACAACGGTTGCCTCCGAAGATCTTGAGGCAGTCAAAGAAGCAGCACAGAACCGGCTCGGCATGAAATATGCAGATGAGGCCCAGGTAATTTATTTCGATGATTCAGAAAACAGCTATGTGAGACAGTATCAGGATGTTCCGGATGCGAAATAGGTGAAAACGTGAGTAAACAGAAAAAAAATAAAAAACGAAGCGGGGCATTCCGGAGACGGAAGACAAGTGGGCGTATGAGCAGAAAACTGGTAGCACTCTTTTTGGGAGTGATGCTGGTTTTTGTTGCTTTAGCGATTGACATTACGTATGTGAATGCCACAAAGGGAGAAAAATACGAAAGACAGGTTTTAAGCCAGACGCAGCAGTCCTACGACAGCAGGACAATTCCATTCCAGCGGGGAAGTATCACCGACCGGAACGGAACGATTCTGGCAACGAGTGAGAAGGTTTACAACGTTATTCTCGACTGTAAACTTGCCAATACGACGGTAAAAGATGAAGAAAAGAACGATACCCATCCGTACGTCGATCCGACCGTAGCAGCACTGGTTGAATACTTCGGACTCGACGAGACGGATATCCGGGATCGTCTGACCGGCGAAACGACAAAAGAAAGCCAGTACCAGGTTCTCGCCAGAGAGGTCTCGATGGACGCGAAAAAAGCGTTTGAGGCCTATGTGGACGAGTACGCGGACAAAAAGAACAAGGAGCTCGATGAGAACGAGCAGGCGGAAAAAGCATACCGTGCCAACATCCGCGGCGTCTGGTTCGAGGAATCCTACCACAGAACGTATCCGTTAAATTCACTTGCCTGCGATCTGATCGGCTTTACGTATTCAGGAGACACGGCAGACTGGGGAATCGAAGGGTATTATTCCAGTATCTTAAATGGCGTGAATGGCCGCCAGTTCGGCTATTACAACGAAGATGCGGATATGGAACAGACGATCATCGAGGCGCAGCCGGGCAAAAACGTGGTTACGACGATTGATGTAAATATTCAGAAGATCATCCGCACGGCGATCGAGAATTACAATGAGCGGATTCATGTCCAGAACGGCGCGGACGAATCGGACACTGAGACGAACCGTCAGACAAAAGCGGCAAAGAATATCGGCGTTGTCGTGATGGATCCGAACAATGGAGAGATTCTTGGTATGGATTCTTCCGACTGGTATGACCTGAACAATCCAAGAGATCTGACACCGTTCTATTCGAAGGAAGAAATTGATGCGATGAACGATAACGAGACAATGGAGGCTTTGAGTGCCATCTGGAAAAACTACTGTATTTCCGATGCATATGAGCCAGGTTCCACGGCAAAACCGATGAACGTGGCGGCGGCATATTCCCTCGATGTAATCGATGATGATACCCTGTTTGACTGTGAGGGGTTTGAGACGATTGCAGGGCAGATGATCCGCTGCGGAGCTTATCCGGGAACACATGGCGTACAGACACCGGCCGATGTACTGAAAAACTCCTGCAACGCTGGTATGATGCAGATCGGACAGAAGATGGGAGCAGCGGAATTTCTCCGCTATCAGGATATTTTCGGTTTCGGCAGTCTGACAGGAATTGACCTGCCGGGTGAGGCGTACGGCCTGGTTCACACGGAGGATACCATGGGACCGACCGAGCTTGCAACGAGTACATTCGGACAGGGCTATACCGTGACGATGGTACAGCAGGCAGCTGCGTTTTCCTCTCTGATCAACGGAGGCAATTATTACCAGCCGCATGTGATGAAGACGATCACGGACAGCACAGGAGCTGTTGTTGAGAGCAATGAGCCGAATCTGGTGCGTCAGACGGTTTCCGCGGAAATCAGCGATAAAATGAGAAGTTTCCTCCAGGGAGTCGTGACCGATGGAAGCGGCCAGAGTGCAAAGGTTGCCGGTTACACGATGGGAGGAAAAACAGGTACTGCACAGAAGTATCCGCGAGGCAATGGAAAATATCTCGTTTCCTTTATCGGATTTGCACCGGTAGAAAACCCGAAAGCTGTTGTTTACGCGATTGTGGACGAGCCGGATGTAGAAAATCAGGCGAACAGTGTGCTGGCACAGGAGATCGTAAAAGAGATCTACACAGAACTGCTGCCGTATTTGAACGTATTCCCGGATGATACGGACGGTGTGACGGGCGAAGGCTCCGAGACCGGAACGGATGATCCAAACGTAGCGGCACCGGTACAGGAAGACGATACGGAAAACAGTGCTGAAAACAGCAATATCGAGAACGGCGGTCTGACAAACGCCGAGCTGGATCTCATCAATGAAGAGTAAAAAAACATAAAAAACAAAAGACATAACCCCATAGCAGTTTCCATATAGTGTTATCATAATGGATTCGGCTATGGGGTATTCTATGCGTAAAAACAAAACGTATCACCGGAAAAAGACGGTTCTTCTGTGGGTACTCTGCATGGGAATGATGGTCGGACTTGCCGGGCGGCTGGTGTATCTGTGTGTGTTCCGGTCCGTCTATTATTCCGAGAAGGCGGATGATCTGCACGAGCGGGAGCGCGGGATCAAGGCGGCGCGCGGCCGGATTCTTGATGCAAACGGGGAAGTTCTCGCGGCAAACCGCACGGTCTGTACGATTTCCGTGATCCACAGCCAGATTGAGGAGCCGGAGGCGGTGATTGCGATGCTGGTAAAAGAGCTTGGAATTTCGGAGGAGACGGCGCGGAAACGCGTGGAGAAGCGGTCTTCAATCGAGCGTGTCAAGACGAATGTGGACAAGGAGACGGGTGATACCATCCGGTCGTACGGATACGCGGGGGTAAAAGTGGATGAGGATTTCAAGCGGTATTACCCCAAAGGGAAGCTGGCGTCGCGCGTTATCGGCTTCACCGGAGGCGATAATCAGGGCATCATCGGACTGGAGGTGGAATATGAGGAAATTTTAAAAGGAATCAACGGAAAAATCCTGACGACAACGGATGCGCGCGGGATTGAGCAGAACGGCATCGGGGAGAGCCGCCAGGAGCCGGTGGCGGGAAGGGACTTAAAGGTCAGCCTGGATGTCAATATCCAGGCGTACTGCCAGCAGGCAGCGGAAAAGGCGATGGCAGAAAAACAGGCGGACAGCGTCTCGATTCTTCTTATGAATCCGCAGAACGGAGAAATCTATGCCTGTGTCAATGTGCCGGAGTTCGACCTCAACGATCCGTTCACGCTGCAGCAGGATACAACGGGACTTTCGGAAAAAGAAATTCAGGATCTGCTGAACCAGATGTGGCGGAATGCCTGCATCAACGATACGTACGAGCCGGGATCTACCTTTAAGATCATCACGATGTCGGCGGGACTTTCGGAGGGCGTTGTGTCGCCGAACGATTCGTTTTTCTGTCCCGGCTACAAAATCGTGGAGGACCGCCGGATCCACTGCCACAAGCGGACGGGACACGGAGCCGAAAACTTCGTGCAGGGCGCGCAGAACTCGTGCAACCCGGTGTTCATTGAAGTGGGGCTGCGGCTCGGTGTGGAAAAGTTCTGTGATTACTTCCGGAATTTCGGTCTGATGGAAAAGACGGGGATCGATCTGCCGGGCGAGGCATCGACGATTATGCACAAGGAGGAAAACATCGGAGAGGTTGAGCTTGCGACGATGGCATTCGGCCAGTCCTTCCAGATCACGCCGATCCGCCTGGCGGCGACGGTCTCTGCGCTCGTCAACGGTGGAAAAATGGTGACGCCGCATGTCGCAACGGATGTGCTTGATGAAGAAGGAAATGTCGTAAAGCATCTGAAATTTCCGGAAAAAGAAGGGGTTCTTTCGGAAGAAACTTCCAGGACGGTGCGCGAAATTCTGGAAAGCGTCGTTTCAGAAGGGTCTGGAAAGAATGCGTACCTCGAGGGATATTCCATCGGCGGAAAGACGGCAACCTCGCAGACACTTCCGCGGAGCGCCAACCGCTATATTTCCTCATTCCTCGGCTTCACCCCGGCGGAGCATCCGACGGTGCTGGGGCTTTGCATTATCCGCAATCCGCAGGGCGTCTACTACGGCGGAACGATCTGCGCGCCGGTGATCCGCGATATCTTTTCCAATGTACTTCCGTATCTCGGTATTGGACACAATTCTTAGGAAACCTGAGAATTGTGTCCTTCGCAGCCCTCATTTAAAGTTTTGCTTCGCAAAAGGAGGGCTGCTCACACCTGA
>OLVP01000692.1_pt1 | contig 26387 bp, 29 predicted proteins | sample 1673281 | NCBI WGS metagenome assembly OLVP01 (sample SAMEA3178940, study PRJEB25190) | human gut metagenome | biome: human gut; feature: human-associated habitat; material: faeces | place: Austria | collected 2013
GTGCACGAGAAGGCGCTCGCTATCTACCGATGGCGGCACGGCGCGAGGGATGAGAAAGCCTATGATGACCCGCGCTGGCTGCCGATCATCTACGGCCTCGGACTGATCGAGGACGAGGATGAACTCAAGGAGATCAACATCTACGACGAGGACCTGTGGCGGCGGTGCAATCCGTCGCTCGGCAAGACGCTCAAGTTGTCCACCATCCGCGCTCAGGCAGCGGACGCCAAGAAGAGCGAGGCCGCTGAGCGGCTGTTTCGGTGGCTCAGGCTTAACCAGTGGATTGCCACGGCGACTGTCGGGTGGATCCCAATCACCATTTACGACAAAACGCAGTGGAATCCGCCCGGCTGCAAGGACTGGCGCGAGGCCGTGCAGCTGCTGCGCGGCAAGACCTGTTACGGCGGCGTTGACCTCTCCAAGAGTACCGACCTTACCGCCTTTGTGCTGGTGTTTCCGCCGCAGGAAGGTCTGGACAGGTGGGTGGCTCTGCCTACCGGGTGGATGCCGCTTGACGGCATTGACGCACGCGAGCGCGAGGATCATGTGCCGTACCGCGACTGGATACGCGCAGGATTCTTGCACGGCTGTGAGGGCGATATCATCGACTTTGAGGCTGTGTCTGACGCTGTGGTGCAGGCCGCACAGGATTACGACCTGCGCATGGTCGGCTTTGACCCGTATCTGGGTGCGACCGTGATGCAGCGCATCCGCGAGCGGCTTGCCGGTACGGTGACCGAGGTTGTCGAGATACCGCAGGGTATCCGGTCCATATCGCCGCCGATGAAGGAGCTGGAGCGGCTCATCCGAGCGCATGAGATGCTGCATGTGCACAACACGGCGGCACGGCAGTGTTTCCTCAATCTGCGGTGCGTGTCAGACGATAACGAAAATATCAAGCCAACCAAAAAGCGGAGCCGCGGACGCATTGATATCACGGTGGCGTGGATCATCGCGTTTGCGACGGCGATGCTGCAGCCTGCACCGACGCTGGCGGACAGCGTGGCGGCTGCGGATTGGCATATGTGAGTTTAGGAGGTGTCGGCTATGGCCGATGTTTTCCCGGTTATCCCGGAGGAGCTGCCCGCGCAGGTTGCGGAGAGCATTGGGCGCTCTCCGGAGTTTGTGTTCCATGAGGACGGACGCTCGGGCAGTTTTCAGCTGATCGACGGCGCTCTGGTCGAGCGGCAGGGCATTGAGGCGGTCAAGCAGTGGCTTGAGCTGATGCTGCGCCAGAAACCGGGTGCAATCCCGATCTACCGGACGAGCGGCACGACCCAGCCGGGCGTGGAGGCGGTCAGCCTGGACCGGCGCGTGCCGGAGGGCTGGATTTTTGCCGAGATCGAGCGCAACGTGCGAGAGACCGCCGCGTTCTGTCCGGCTATCCGGTCGCTTGACAGTTTTAAGTTTACGCGCGTGCGGCGCGGCGTGGAGGTGCGCTTTACAGTCCGGCTGCACACCGGAGAGAGTGAGGAGGTGACGACGTATGTCAGCGAGTGAGATTTTAGACGAGATGCTCGGCAATATGCCGGAAAGCTATCAAAAGACCATCGGTTTCCCGACGTATGACCTTTTAGCCGCAGTCAGCCTGCGGATGGAGGGCACGGACGAGACTATCGACGAGGCAAAACAGCAGCTTGACCCCGAAAACCTGCACGACAGCGCTCTTGATCGTTATATCTATCCGCGCTCCGGCCTGGAGCGCAAGGCCGCGACCTTTGCCCACGGCAGCCTGACCGTCACCGGCACAGGCACGGTCGAGCAGGGCACGCTGTTTGAGTCTGGCGGCGGTGTCCAGTATTATGCGACAGAGACCGTAGCCATTGAGGGCGAGGGCACTGTACCGGTCACCTGCACGGTGGACGGTACGGCAGGCAACCTGCCCGCGCACAGCGTGACGCAGATGCCGGTGGCAGTGCAGGGCATTGCCTCGTGTGATAACCCTGAGCCGATCGGCGGCGGTTATGCGGAGGAATCCGACAGCGAGTATTATGCACGGTACCTGCTGCGGCTTCGCACGCCGGCGACGAGCGGTAACGTGTACCACTATCAGCAGTGGGCGCTTGAGGTGTCCGGCGTCGGACACGTCAAAGTATTTCCTCGTGCTCAGGGCGCGTACACGGTGGACGTGGTAATCGCGGACAACGCCGGTCAGCCTGCCGACACGGCACTGGTCAAGGCGGTGCAGGAGTACATTGACCCGGAAAGCGAGGGCGCAGGCCGAGGACAAGCGCCGATCGGTGCACAGTGCTTTGTCACCGCTGCGACCGGCAAGGCCATCACGGTAAGCTGCACGGTGTCCAAATCGGACACCGCAGATGAGGAGAGTGTAACTGCTGCCATCAAGTCAGCGGTTGCGGACTATCTGGCCAGCACAGTGTTTGCGCAGAGCTATGTCTCGTACGGACAGGTTGCGGCGGCTATCCTGTCGGCCGAGGGCGTCGTGGACTTCGAGGGCCTGACGGTCGGCGGCGGCACAAGCAACATCGCGGTCGGTGAGCGCGAGTGTCCGGTGCTCGGAGAGGTGACAATTACCTATGGCTGAGTTTGATAACATGCTGCGCAGTCTGCCGGTGGCGTACCGGACGGACAAGTGGGTGTGCGACCTGCTTGCCGCAATCCAGTCGCTCGACGACACGCAGCGAGTGGCTATGCTGGATACGGCGGCACAACTCTACCCGGACAGCATGACATGGCTGCTGGAGACCGAAGAACGGGCGGCCAATCTGCCGTCGATCGGCACGCTGGAGGAGCGCCGCACGGCACTGATCGCACGCTGGCGCGGTGCCGGTAAGTGTGACGTGGAGCGCATCCAGAGCGTTTGTGACTCGTGGCGCAACGGCGAGATTTCCGTCGGCTTTGCCGAGGGCGTGGTCGTGCTGACTTTTGTCGGCGCGTATGGCATCCCTGCACCGGCCGAGCTTGCGGCGTTGCAGGAGGCGGTAGACCGCACAATCCCGTGCCATCTGGCGGTGCAGTTTCTCTGGCGCTGGCTGTTGGTGCGCGAGGTGTCTGCTATGACGATCGATGAGCTGCAAATGCACCGTATCGGCGATTTTGCGTTTGAGGAGTGATACAGTGAGCAAAACAACAAAAAATCTCGGGCTGTTTGAGTATGAGAAGGACAAGGACGGCGCGAGCACGTTTAATATCGAGCAGGCCCTTAACGGCAACTGGGACAAACTGGACAACGAAGTTGCAGCGCGTGTAAAGACCGCTGAACTTGCAGCAGAAGTGAAAAAGGTTGTCAAGGACGGAAGTCTGACCGCTGCTGACCTCGGTGCAGAAAAAGCAGGAGCGACAGCAGCGCTTGAAAAGAAAGTAGATGCACTGGGCGCCGGTGACGTTGGTGCTGACCCATCCGGCACGGCTGCAAGCGTGGTATCCACGCATAACACGAGCGCAAGTGCACATTCTGCACAGTTTGCCAAGAAACAGGACAAAATCAAGGGCAAAAAAGGTAAGTACGTCGGCTTTACCGCAAATGACACCGTGGGCGAGGTAGACGCACCGGCATCTGGCGGCAGTCGCATTACGCTGACGTTTGCAAGCGATTTTGTCGGTCGGGCGTGGACGCTCAAGGGCGGCGGGGAAACCTACACTGGCACGGTGGACAGCAGTCTGACGGCTTCGGTCAGCGTTCTCGGCATCAATACCACCTACACACTGTCGTGCGTGCTGGACGGCGTAACGTATACAACCGAGGTTACAACCAAGGCGTATTATACGGCGCTTGCAGTAACGCTTGAGAAATTCCAGTCCACGATTACCGTAACCGTAGACAGTGGTTCAACCGTAACTGCTACGCTCGGCAGTACGGTACTGACCAAGACAAGCAACGGTACGGCTGTGTTTACCGTCGGCAAGGCGGGTACTTGGGCAATCAAAGCAACACTGGGTGACCAGACCGCCGAGGGCACAGTAAGCATTACTGCCAGCGGACAGAGCAAGTCACTGACACTCAGCTATGCGAACGTGTTTGGCGTGGTGTGGGATACGAGCAATTCGAGCACCGCGCTGACAAGGTTAACGCCGGAAACCGACCCTTATGGACTGGTGACAAAGAGCGTGACGACTGAGCCGAAACCGGCGGTTGGTACTGGTTCGGGCAGCAGCCCATTTGACAGCTATGCGCCGTGGAGCGACATGAAAGAATGTAACCTTAATGCGTCTGGTACGGTGACGGCTTGGAAGGGTGATAGCGGCTTCGCACTAACAAATAACTACACTATGGTGTTTATCCCAGAGTTTTATGTTGCCGCGAAGAGAAATGGCACAAAGCAGTATTTCTACGTTTCGGACAAACCGAAAACTGGCATGACGAAACATCCGGGCAGTGGTAAGTATGTCGGTAGATACCACATGAACAGTAATGGATACAGCGCAACAGGATACTCTCCGTATGTCAACATGACCCGAGCAACTGCGCGCAACAAGGCAAAGAGTCTCGGCTCGAAATTCCATTTGTACGACTTTGCAACCTACTGCGCAATTATCTTTCTATATATTGTGGAATTCGCAGACTGGGACTGTCAGTCGAAGATCGGGCGCGGCTTCGTGGATGGCAACAGTCCCGGATTGAACTCCGGCATCACAGACAGTATGACCTATCACACGGGACGCGCAGCCGGTACAGACGGTAAGACCGCTGTGCAGTACCGTTGGATTGAAAACCTCTGGGGCAACGTGTTTCAGTGGGTAGACGGCTTCAACGCCAATGGCACAACGGCTTACGCTTGTACTGACCCAAGTAAGTACGCGGACGATACCACAACTGGCTACACCAATATTGGTACACTGCCTGCATCTGGCTACATTAAGGATTTGACTGTTACCGATAATGGTCTGCTGATTCCGAAAACGTCTGGCGGCTCGGAAACAACATACGTCCCGGATTGCGTTTATTCTTACTCGTCTGGTTGGCGCGTGTTGTGTGTTGGTGGCTGCTGGAACGACGGTACGTCTGCGGGTCTGTTGTACTTCTTTGCGAACGACACTTCGTCGAGTTCGGTCTCGGGCGTTTCCGCGCGTCTCCTGTGCGAGGCGTAGCCTCGCAATCCCCTCCGGGGGTCCGGGGGTCGCAACCCCCGGCATGTTTCAAAGTATAAATTTTAATCTAAACAGGGACTGTCTGCGCGTCGCGGAGCGCGTGTTGTATGTTGGTGGCAACTGGAACAACGGTACGAATGCAGGTCTGTTGTACTTCAATGCGAACAACACTTCGTCGAATTCGAACTCGAACATTTCCGCGCGTCTACTTAGCAACTCAATTATCATTGCGCAGGCTTTTCCTCACCCCTTGGTGAAAATCATGCCCAGAGGACGGGAGTTAGTAGGTCACTCGAACGCTCTCGCAGGCAATAAGGATGTGATAACAATCCCGAAAAGAGTTGGATTCCTCTACGAAAAGATGCTCGACAGAGCATTTATAACAGAAACAATACGACTTGCCGCAAACGGCAAGAAGAAACGTCGCAGCGTTCGACGTGTACTGGCGAACATTGACGCATACGCTGAAAAGCTGCTCGTCATGCTGCGGACGGACAGTTTTATACCGTCAAAACCGAAGGTAAAGCGCGTATATGACATATCAAGCCGGAAATGGCGAGAAATTAAGGTTGTACCGTTCTATCCAGATGGCTGTGTACATTGGCTTTGCGTCCGTGCAATGCAACCGGTGCTGATGCGCGGGATGCACCACTGGTCGTGTGCAAGTATTCCTAGGCGCGGTGGTGCTCGTGCTATGCGGCAGATTAAGCACATGGTACAGCGCAGACCGAAGGATAGCAAGTATTGCGCGCAGATGGATGTTCGCAAGTTTTACGACAGTATTCCGCCGGATGGCGTGCGCCGTGCACTGGAACGCAAGATTAAGGACAAACGGTTTGTCCGTCTGGTGACACGCATTATTGCTGACGGTTTAGCGATTGGCTACTATATCTGTCAGTGGCTTGCAAACTACTATCTGGAAACGCTTGATCGCACGTTGTGCGCGTGCAAGGGCGTTGTCTGCGAAGTGCGTTACATGGACAATGTGACAATCTTTGGACGCTCCAAAAGAGCACTGCACAAGGCTGTCAAGGCGGCAGAACAGCACTTGCAAACACTCGGTCTGACGCTCAAGAATGACTGGCAGGTGTACCCGATCAGGAAGCGCAAGGTTGATGCGGTCGGGTATAAGTTTGGTCGCAACGCGGTCGTACTGCGTAAGCGCAGCCTGCTGCGGACACTGCGACAGTTTAGACGAGCGGCAAAGCGGGAGCGTGTGTCAGCAAAGATGGCACAAGCGTTGCTTAGTCGGCTTGGGCGGCTGAAATGGTGTGCCAGCAAAACGATAATGGTTAAATATGTGCGTCCAGTGGGCGTGCAAAATTTGAAAGGAGTGGTACGAATTGAGAGCGCACGGAGATGTCAAACCGCCTGAGGTTGCGGCAGGCAGTATGCCAAACAAGCCCGGTAGGGCATGGGTACGGCTGACACTGAATGCCAAGCAGGAAACGGACAAGGACGGTCATACCGCTTGGGTGTACGATGAGTACATTACTGAGGTGGAGGACACGCCCGGTCTGCTGGATGAGGTAAAAGCCAACTATGATAATCTGCTGCGGGAAGCCAAGGCGAACGAGAAAACCAAGGCTGACCTCGTGGCAGAAAACGAAGAACTGGCGGCGCAGAACGCAATACTCAAGCAGCAGGTGGCTGCGCTGACCGATCAGCAGTCCTTTTACGAGGACTGCATTGCAGAGATGGCAGAAGTCGTTTATGCGTAAGTTAATCAACAATATTCGAGAACATTTTGAAAGGATGTTTTTAATGATGGCAATGTTATTTGCACAGAGAGTTATTTTGGGTAAGTGTGACTTCGATAAGGTACCCGCGAAGCTGAAAAAGCAGGTGGCGGAAATCCTTGTGGACGAGTGCGGTATGCCGGAGCTGGTGCCTGCGGAGTTCGGCGGTACGAAGGATGCTGTAAGTGAGTGACGCACAACTGATTGACGAGCTGTGCGAGGTTTGCGTGCAGCTCGTCGGAATTGTGCGGCGGCAGAGTGAAATGCTCGCGCAGGACAAGGCAGTTGATGACGCACTGGCACGGGCGCAGGAAATGATAAAGGAGTAAAGAAAAATGTACGAGAATAATGTCTACATCAAGAACTACGCAGAAGTGAAGAAGTACCCCGGCGATATTGGCGTACAGCTGGATCAGTACGACAACGCGCACGGCCTCAAGCACAACGCACTGGCCCGCGCCCAGTACAAGCACTGGCGCAGCGTGCAGACCGGCGTGCCGGAACTGATGAGTGTCGCCGACCGCAAGCTGCTGGGTCTGCTGTAACTGTAATGATAGTGGGGGACGGGGAACCGTCCCTCCGCCTTAAAAGAGGAGGAATGTAAATGGACGGTTCCATTTCCCGTGCCGAGCACGAAGAGTTTCGCCGACGGCTCGAAGAAGAAAATCGTCGGCAGGACAAGCGCATTGAGCTGCTGGAGGATAATATGCGCGAGCTGAACCAGCTGACCGCCTCGGTAGGCAAGCTGGCTTCCAGCATTGAGAGTATGGTCAAGGAGCAGGAAAAGCAGGGCAAGCGGCTGGAAACGCTCGAGGACCGCGACGGCGCGATGTGGCGCAAGGTTGTGGCTTACGGCGCGACGGCACTCGTCGGCATTTTCGTCGGCTATGTCGCTCGGCAGCTTGGTTTGAACTGAGAAGGGAAGGCTTTTTATGAACTGGAAAATCAGAATCAAGAACCCGGTATTCTGGGTGCAGATCGCCCTCGGCGCGTTTGCGACGGCTCTGGCCTATGCCGGTCTGACCGCTGCAGACATGACCACCTGGGCGGGCGTGTGGCAGATTATCAAGGCTACGGCAGCGAACCCGTACTGCCTGTTTCTCATCGCCTGCAACGTGTGGTCGGCGTTTAACGACCCGACTACCAGCGGTTTGACGGACTCGGATCGCGCTAAGTCGTACACCGTGCCGCTGGAAAAGTGAGGTGAAAACTGTGAACATTCATGAAGCAAATCTGAAGCGCAACGGCAACTGGTCGCACCGCAGCGGCACGTCCGAAATCATTCTGCACCATGCGGAAGCGAGTCGCGCAAGCGTTGAGGACATCAACCAGTGGCACCTCGAGCGCGGATGGGCGGGCATCGGCTACAACTACTACGTCCGCAAGGACGGCACCATCTGGCGCGGCCGTCCGGAGTGGGCGGTTGGCGCTCATGCAAAGGGCCACAACGACAAGTCCATTGGTATCTGTTGTGAGGGCGCTTACATGACGGAGACCATGCCTGCGGCTCAGCTGGCTGCGCTCAAGGATCTCATCCGCGATATCATGAGCCGCTGGGGCAAGCTCAAGCTGCTGCGGCACAAGGACGTAAACGAAACCGACTGCCCGGGCGTAAACTTCCCCTGGGCGGAGGTGCAGAAGTATGCCGAGCCTGAGAAGAAAGAGGAGGACAAGATCGTGGTCGAGAAGAAGAACGTCATGCTCAACGGCAAGACGTACACCTGCGAGTGCATCACCAAGGATGAGGTAAACTACATCAAGATGCGTTCGTTGGAGCAGGCAGGCTTTACCGTGACCTACGACGCTGTACGCAAGCTGCCGAGTATCACCGCACCGCAGTGCCGCACGTTCGTGCCGGACGGCGATGAGGCAGTACAGGCCGCAGTTGATACGCTGCAGGAGAGTGCCGGCCTTGAGAAGCAGACGATTGAGTATCTGCTGCGCTATCAGTGGGGTGAGGACCTCGTGAAGAAGCTGGCAGCCGCAGTTAAGTAAATCGTAAGGCCCTCGGTGTTTGATTTGGACACCGAGGGCCGGTTAACGGTGATGTAGGAAACATGTAGGAAAATGAGAAAAGCGAACCTCGAAAAATGACGATATATCTAACAAAATCGCCATTTCCCATAACCGCTTGACGTGCGGAAGGTCAGCGGTTCGAACCCGTTAATGTCCACCATCAAGCCACTCATTTTGAGTGGCTTTTTCTTTTTGTCTGCACAAAAGCAGCTGAGACCCCACATCTCAGCTGCTTCTATTTTCGTCCCACATTTTGCTTTTACTCTCTGTGCTGCCGCTATCCTTCGGCAGCTGCCTTTTATTGCTCGGTCTCGCGGATATATTTGAAAACCGAGTGCTCCAGATAAAATTGCACGTCACCCTCTGTCAGCTCATACGGCTTGTGGCCGTCAATGCACAGCCAGTATCGTCCGTCCGCGCTTTGCTTGAGATAGGCATTCTCGTCGTCAAAATAGACAGTCGAGCTGCTGTCAGGCTCGGCCGGCGGCTCGAATGCCGGCTGCGGCAGCACCGCATACGACAGTGCCAGCAGGACGGCAAAGCTGCCGATGAGCACGGCGCTTGCGGTTCGGCCGTTCGGCTGCTCTGCGCAGGTGAGCACGGCGGTGAATCGCTCCCGCATGGCCTTGTCCGCCTCGGCGCGAAACAGGGCCGTGGACGGCTGCGGCACCGGCTGCTGTGTGCAGCCTTGCTTCATCGCGGAGAGGATGGCGCGCAGATAGGCTGTGCGTTCCTGCGCATTCAGCGTCTGTGCAATCGCACGGTCGCACTTAAGCTCGAGCGTCTGTTCCAAATCCTTCTGCATCAGGTATACGACCGGATTCCACCAGAAAATGATGCAGTACAGCGTTACGAGCAGCTTGACAGCCGTATCATGGTTGAGAAAATGCGTGTACTCGTGCAGCAGAATGTAATGCAGCTCGGCATCTGTGTACGTCTTGTCCGGCAGAATGATATATCGGCGCAGCACACCTACGCCAAAGGCGGATTCGATATTCGCGGCTGTACGTCCGCGAACTTTGATGGTGCGGCCGGTCTGACGCCGGATCTCGCTCAGCAGGGAAGCCGTGCGGCTGTCCCATGGCCTAGCTTGCCGCGCAGCGCGGATGGCTTTGCGATACTGCAGCGCGTAATGGATCAGCAGAAAAACTGTGCCGAACAGCCAGATTGCACACAAAAGCAGTCCGACCGGCAGGTGCGTGACCTGCTCAGGCTTGCGCGTCAGAAAGCTGTAGATGCGCGGATACACGACGCTGTCGCTCACAATCACTGTGTGCGGAAACTCGAGCGGCAGCAGCAGGCGCGCGGCGCAGAACAGGTACAGCAGCACCATGGTCAGCACGCCGAAATGCGGCCGGAAGCGTGTGCGCCGCACAAGATAGATTACAATAATCAACAAACTGCTCCACAAAAGTGCAGATATAAAGGAAAACAGGGTTATTTGCATATTATTTCTCTTCTTTGTTCTGCAGCGCAGCTTCGTACTGATCGACCATTTTTTCCAGCTCGGCAATCAGCTTTTCTTCCTGCTCGGATTCGTTTGACTTGGCAGGTTTTTTGAACAGCGCCACAGCGATGCGGGCAAACAGTGCCTGGTTCACGCCTTGCTCCTCGAGCATGTTCGCCAGAAATTCGTCCTTAGTGTAGCAGGGGACGAACTGCCGCGACTGATAGCGTCCGTTCTGCAGCAGACCGCTGACCTGCACCATGCCTTTTTTGACAAGCTGACCGAGCAATTTGTCGATATAATTGGTGTTCCAGCGGGCTTCCGTAACTTTTTTGGCAAGCTGCAGCGTTGTGAGCGGACGGTTTTCCCGCCATAAGGTGTCCATCAGAATTTCCTCGGAGTTGGACAGCTTGAAGCGCTTCATTGATCTCACCTCTGGTTTGATAATCACCTGTAAGGTGTTTATTATAAGATAAGAATAACCACCTTTAAGGTGGTTGTCAATATCTTGATGGAACTTTGTGGGAACATCTAAAACAGGACATGATAAATTGTGGGAAGTGACAACATATTTTCTGGTGACAGGGGGAGAGGCACACCTTTCGGTGTGCCTCATTTCATTTTCCGCAGATATTCTTTTTGCAGGCGCTGACGGGGTACCATGCACATCCGCGACAAATATCCTCCAGCATGGCCGGGGTCATTTGTGTGTCGATTGCACGGATCAGGTCCTGATAAACATACTCGCCCTCGTGCAGACCAAAGTATTCGACCGTCTTTCGGTCAAAGCGGGAGACCTTTTCCTGTGCTTCGCACAGGTCGTCAGCGGTGTGGTGCGGGCAGTGCGCGCACAGAGAATCCGAGCCAAAGACAAGCCGGATTCGGGTTCCCGGTACATTTCGCAGAGAATGCACAATCGCACTCATATTTTGCACAAATTCTGTGCTATAGCCCTTGCCGGAGTAGCCTTGTGTGCAAAGCAGATGATGCGGGCGCAGCCGGATCATGCCTTGATCCCCGGGATGCGCTTGCGAACGAGAAAGCCGATCACGGTTGCAAGAACAGCCTTGATGACAGCGGTCGGGATGAACGGCAGCACGCATGCGGTCACGCCTGCGGCGATCGAGCTGTTCATGAGTACGCAGAACATCGCCGTGCCGACAACGTAGTTGGCAATCGTGCCGATGATCAGTGCGAGTACATACGCGCCGCGGAATGCATGACGGTGGTCGGCGCCCCAGCCGATGATAAACGCCATCAGCGGGAAGGAGATCAGAAAACCGCCGGTAGGACCGATAAACTTGTCAAAACCGCCGGAAAAGTTCGCAAGCACCGGTACGCCGACGGCACCGAGCAGCAGATAAATTACGCTTGAAACCGTGCTCAGCTTGGCGCCGAGTACGACAGCCGCCAGCGTAATCGCAAACGTCTGCATGGTCATCGGTACGCCGCCGGGCATCGGAATGGAAATCTGCGCCATGATCGCGATGACCGCCGCGAACAATCCGGAATAGCAGATGTCGCGCACGGAAAACGCGCTGCGCTGTGCGGACTTGCTGGAAATGTCACTCATTGGGAGTTCCTCCTCGTTGTTTTGCTTATTGCATTAAACCACAGATTTACTGCAATGTCAACTGGTTTTATAAAAATGGTTTACGGTATGCGCAAAAAAGAAACAGCTGTTCCGTGCATTTGCACAGAACAGCTGTTTGCTCAGCTTGCAGAGCGCTCCCAGCGGGCAAAAATGCGGTGGAGAATCAGGCAGAACAGCAGCGCAAAGACCACGCCGAACACATTCTGCGCGACACGCAGACCGACCGCGCTTTTGAGTCCGTATGCGCTGGTTGCAATAGCGAGCGCACCGAACGTGTTGAACACAGCCTGCCAGCCGTATTTCGCGGAAAAACCGACACCGATGCCGCCAATCACGCCGATATAGGCGTAAATCGAGGACGGAAGCAGGAAATACAGCGCTAAAAAGCAGCAAACACCTGCGATATTTCCGATGATACGCCAGCGAACGCGGTAGCGCATATCGTCCATCGCGGGAAGGATTGCGCTCATGGCGGCAATGCCCGCCCACATCGCACGCGGCATGCCGCTCAGCTCTGCAAGGAAAAGCACGAGCGGAACACAGATGATCTGGCAAAGCTGCCATTTGGAGCGCGGATGGCGCAGATCGAAAGCAGGAAGGATGTCTCCTGCACAGAGCTCATAGGCATTGCCGCGATGGTTGCCGTAGAATACCGCGCAGACCAGAAGCGCACCGACAGCAAGTCCAAACAGGCGCATTTGATAGGCGTGCCCGCTCACATCGTAACCATACAGCAGCAGATAGCCGAGCACGAGTGTGGACTGATTGAACATTCTCGGCTCGTGGCAGCCGAACAGAATGAGCAGGGCAATCGCAGCAGCATTGATGAACAATCTGCCGACCGGGCCGGCCAGATTAGCCGCATGCGGTCCAACGGCCATAATGCCGAAAAATCCGGCGAGCAGCAGCGTGGACTGCCCTGTGCGAATGCACAGATGTGCGCTGCGGAATACGAGCAGATACAGCAGCACGACTACGCCGACAATGCTGTTGTCCACGCCGAAGCCCAGACTGTAAAGTGCAACAAAAATAAAGCAGAATGCGACGGTTATCGCAATTTTGGTCAAGTACACGGCAATATGGTACAGCTTTTCGCGCTGTGACGCACTCTCGCGGATGAGTTTCTTTGAGCCTGCCTGATTGACCTGTAATTCCTGATAAAATGTCATGAAATTCCTTTCCAATCGGTGAAAATGAGTAACTATATAACTATATCACCATCGAGAAGAAATTTCAACTGTTTTTTCAAAATCGAACAACAGGCCGGATATACTTCCAGAAACGCACACAATCATGCACAAAATAGAACACACGACCGGGTGCGGTATCCAGACAGCAGCCGGCGGCCTCGTAATCGAAATCGCGCATCGCACGCTCGATTTTTGCCTCAACAAGACTGTTTTCCGTCTGCAGATCAAACGGACCGTGCTCGAAAACCAGATAATCCCCTTCGGGGACCTCCATCAGCTGCAGCGGAGCGGGCACCGCGTCGGTGCAATCGCGCGGCAGACGCACACCCCAGCATCCGCCAGAGGAATGCCCCAGCTGCAGATACGGCCGCTCGGCTCGTTCACGAACGCCATCTGCTGCTCGGCTTTGGGGGCAAGCTGCCGCAGAAGTGCGCTGACCGTTTCTAAATCCGCACCGGGAATGCGGGACTGCTTTTGCATAAAATCCCAGTAACCGATGCTCTCGTAGTTGCGAATGTGTGCAAATTTGTGCGCCGGAAGCGTGATAAAATACGTCTGTACATCGTTTTCCGTGCCTGCGGGAGCCTGCTCTGCGAGATAACAGTCCAGCGGCCGAATTACCGTGCGCAGCGACAGCGGGCGGGGAGAGCGCCGATATTCGCCGGGCGTGATGCCGTAAGCCGCAGAACATTGTCGTGCCAGTTTGGCATGAAAATCCCTCCTTGTCCCTGCATTATACAGGAAAATGAGCTGTGCCGCTTGATCTGACCTGCAAAAAAAGAAAAACCGACGTAAAAACGCCGGTTTTCGATCTTATCCGTTCTTCTTGATGGCATTGATGAGCTGCTCGGCCTGCGGAGCGCCGTGCTTCTTGGCCTGCTCGGCCCAGTAGAGCGCCTCGTGCGCGTTATGCGGCGTGCCTTCGCCGCGTGCGTACAGGATGGCGGTGTTCATCATGCACGCTGCGTTGCCGCCCTGAGCGGCCTTGAGAAAATACTGGAAGGCGAAGGCCGCATCCTGCGGAACGCCGGTACCGGTGCTGTACAGCCATGCCAGACGACCCATCGCCAGCACGTTGCCGCGGTTTGCGGCAATCTGGTACCAGCGGACAGCCTCGTCCATGTCCTTCTCCAAGCCGCGGTCGCCCGTCTCGATCAGGCTGGCGATCAGTGCCGCAGCCTCCGGATGACCGTATTCAGCGGCCTTGCGGTACCAGGTGAGCGCGGTCTGCTGATTCTTTTTCACGCCGAAGCCCTTGTCATGGTAGCACGCCAGATTGAACATAGCAATCGGATCGTTTTGCTCAGCCGCCTTTTTTGTCCATTCAAAGGCATTCGCAGCATTCTTTTCCACGCCCTGTCCGCGCTCATACAGCGAGCCGAGCGCACGCTGTGCCGGCGCACAGCCGTCCTCCGCGAGAGCCAGCCACTGACCGGCTGCTTCGGCAAAATTGCCTGCCTTATATGCGTCCAGAGCCTGCTCGAACGCCTGTTCAATGCTCTGCTGATTTTCCTTGTTCGCTTCCATTGTTTACTCCTCCAGACAGTACCGCCTTCGAAATATGCGGTATGCAGATATCTTATTCTATCACACCGCACGTCGAAAGTCTACGAAAAAAGCGGAAGAAATAGCATGGCACAACCGTATCTTGACAAAAATGTGAAATGTGTGTGAATGGACTTGCGCTTTGCGCTGAAAAAACGTAAACTGGAAATAGGATTTCTTAAGGCAATACCGCATAATTGAACAAGAGCGATTTACGAGTAAATTTTGCGGACTGACAAGGCGTGGTTTCACGGTAATACTTGATGTATTACCATGAAATCACAACGAAGTCAGAGCACAAAATTTCCGTAAAGCGCCGCGGCAGCGCGACCGGAGCCTGCGCAAGAAGCCGCTGCCTTAATTATTCACCAAGGTATAGATGTAAAACAACGGCACGCTATCAGATAAAAGGAGAATGTCAAATGGGACTTATCAAAGCAGCAGCAGGCGCGGGCGGCGGTGTGCTGGCTGACCAGTGGAAGGAATATTTTTACTGTGATGCGATAAACGCGGATGTGCTCGCGGTCAAGGGCCGCAAAAAGGTCACCAAGCGGTCGAGTAACACCAAGGGCGACGAGGATATCATCACGAGCGGTTCGGTCATCGCGGTGGCGAACGGACAGGCGATGATGATCGTCGATCAGGGCAAGGTCGTGGAAGCCGCATTCGAGCCGGGTGAGTTCGTCTACGATTCGTCCGCCGAGCCGACTATTTTCGCCGGTTCGTTTGGTGACAGCGTGTGCAAAATGTTCGCCAACATGGCAAAGCGCTTCACGTTCGGCGGAGAAGCGCCGCGCACGCAGCGCGTCTACTATTTCAACACCAAGGAGCTGACCGGCAACAAGTACGGAACCGCGTCTCCGGTGCCGTTCCGCGTGCTTGATGAGCGGGCGGGCATCGACATGGACATTGGCCTGCGGTGCTTCGGCGAGTACAGCTACAGGATTGTCAATCCCATGCTGTTCTATACCAACGTGTGCGGCAACATGGCAGAGGAATACCGCCGGGAAAATCTGGACAGCCAGCTCAAAAGCGAGCTGTTGACCGCGCTGCAGCCCGCCTTTGCGCGCATTGGTGCAAACGGTGTGCGCTACTCGGCGCTGCCTGCGCATACGATGGAGATTGCGGACGCGCTCAACGAACAGCTTTCGTCCAAGTGGCGTGAGCTGCGCGGCATCGAGATCGTGTCGTTCGGCGTCAACTCGGTCAAGGCAGACGAGGAGGACGAAAAGACCATCAAGGAAATGCAGCGCGAGGCTGCCTACCGCGATCCGACCCGTGCGGCAGGCTCGCTCGTGCACGCACAGGCCGAGGCGATGAAGTCCGCGGCAGCGAACGCGAACGCCGGTCCGGCGATGGCGTTCATGGGCATGAATATGGCCGGTCAGGCAGGCGGCGCCAGCGTGCAGAATCTGTACGCAATGGGTCAGCAGCAGGCGCAGGCGGCAGGCGAGTGGACGTGCTCGTGCGGACAGACCGGCAACACCGGAAAATTCTGCATGGGCTGCGGCAGGCCCAAGCCCGAGCAGAATAGCTGGAAATGCGTTTGCGGTACGGTCAATACCGGCAAATTCTGTTCCGAGTGCGGAAAACCCCGACCGGAGAATACGGCCTGGACGTGCTCGTGCGGCGCGGTCAATCAGGGAAAGTTTTGCTCGGAGTGCGGAAAAGCAAGAAATTAGTAATTAGGAATGAGGAATTAGTAATGAAACGTAGGGGCGCACATTGTGCGCCCGAAATCAAACGGTATGCAGATGGTTTACACGGGCGGCCGCTGACCGCCCCCTGCGGAATACGTTCACCATAAATAATTACTAATTACTAACTACTAATTCCTAATTCTCCAAAGGAGGATAGAAATGTCAGACAAAGCAACAAACTACCAATGCCCGTCCTGCACGGGACCGCTGCACTACGACGGCGCCGCGGGACGGCTGCAATGCGACTACTGCGGCTCGTCATTTGACCCGGCAGAGATCGAAAAGCTGTACGCCGAAAAGGAACAGCAGGCCGCTTTTCAGCCGGAGACGGGGAGCGACACCGGCGAATGGCAGTCCTCCGCAGATGAGGACTGGGGCACGGACGCGGACAAGATGCGCGTATACAGCTGTCCGTCCTGCGGTGCGCAGCTGATCTGCGAGGAGACCACGGCGGCGACCTCGTGCCCGTACTGCGGCAACCCGACCGTCATTCCCGAGCAGTTCAGCGGCATTCTCAAGCCGGACTACATACTGCCGTTCAAGCTGAGCAAGGAGGATGCGGTTTCCGCGCTCAAGCAGCATTACAAGGGAAAGCTGCTGCTGCCCAAGCTGTTCCGCGATAATAACCATATCGAGGAGCTGCGCGGCATTTATGTGCCGTTCTGGCTGTTTGACGGCGAAGCCGAAGGCAGCGCGAATTACATGGCAACGACCACGCGCGTGTTCCGTCACGGAGACACGGAAATCACCGAGACCAGCTTTTACGAGGTGCAGCGTGCGGGTACGTTGTCGTTCAGCCGCGTGCCGGTGGATGCATCGCGCAAGATGCCGGATGATTATATGGATTCCATCGAGCCGTTTGATTATGTCGGCCTGAAGCCGTTCTCGACCGCCTATCTGCCCGGATTTTTCGCGGATAAGTTCGATGTTTCCATCGAGGAGAGTAGCAGCCACGCGGACAAACGCTGTCGGCAGTCGCTGTCGGATGCGCTGCAGGGGACTGCGCGAAACGGCCGTCCGTATACCTCGGTCATGCCGATCGGCGAGGACATTCACCTCAAACGCACCGGCGTGCATTACGCGCTGCTGCCGGTCTGGATGCTGAATACCCGCTGGAACGGCAAGAATTACATGTTTGCGATGAACGGTCAGACCGGACGCATGGTCGGTGACCTGCCGGTGGACAGAAAGCGGTTCTGGGGTCTGTTTGCCGCCGTTGCCGCGCCCATGACTGCGGTGCTGACGGCGCTGCTGTATTTTCTGTAAGGAGGCGGCGTAGATGAAAAACAAGAGAAAACTGCGTCTGGCTGCGCTCTTGGCAGTGCTTTTGCTGCTGTTTCCGGCCTTTGCGGTTGAGGACGATATAACGGATGAGAGCGACACCGCGACTACCCAGACGGAGGAAACTGACCAGACCGCACAGCTCGGCGGCACGGATTCGATCGACCCATCGGCAGACAAGCCGCGCGTGTTCGACTATGAAGAGGTGCTGACGCAGACCCAGATTGACACGCTCGAGGAAAAGACCAGGGCGATCGCGGAGAAATACAGCATCGGCGTCGGTATCATCACGATTGACGACTACACACCGTACGGCGACGGCGCTTACGACGCGGCGGAGCAGCTCTACAACGAGCTTGATCTGGGTGCGAGCGAGGACGGCGACGGCGTGGCGCTGCTCATCAGTCTGGATGACCGCGATTTTGCGACCTATGCGCACGGTGCGAAAGCCGAAGAGATTTTCAGCGATGCGGTCGTGCAGGATTTGGAGCCGTATTTCCTGGATAATTTCGGAAACGACGACTGGTACGGCGGCTTTTCGGACTTCGTTTCCGGCTGTGAGTGGTATCTGCAGCATGTCGCCGAAGGCGGCGAAGCCGGTGTGCCGGTGCATAATGAGGTCGAGATTTCGGACAGTACGCAGGAAGACACAGCGGACGATTCGTTTTCGCTCGGCGGTGCATTCGGCCTGTCGCTGCTCATTTCGTGCGTCATTGCATTCATCGTGTGCATGGTGTTCCGTTCGCAGATGAAATCCGTGCGTACACAGACAACCGCAAACCAGTATGTGGGAAACGGCGGTCTCAATCTGACGCTCAGCCGCGATATTTACCGTTATACCTCGCAGAAGCGGCGGCAGATTCCGCGGAATGACAATAATAACAACTCGACCGGCGGCGGTCACGGCGGAGTCGGATTTTCCGGCAGCATCAGCCATACCAGCAGTTCGGGACATGGGAGAAGCGGTAAATTCTGAATGGAGAATGGCAAATGGAAAATGGAGAATGAACATAGCTGCATTTTCCGTAAACAAAAAGCAAAAGACAGCCGACAGGCTGTCTTTTTTATGCAAAAAACGGAGATAATTCCGCAATGTTCGCAATCGTTTTGGATTCCTCCGGAAAGTCCTTCTGCAGCCTTGCGGCACACCGTCTGCAGAAATCCTCATACAACTCGGGATTCTCCCGCATTTGCTGCTTGAAGCCCCAGATATGGGTAAAATATCCGTTCTGCGCACCGCCGAACAGCGCAGGCAGGTCACTGAGGGCAGCCGCGTGCGCGTGCTTTTTCTCGGCGCACATGGCGAGCAGCCGCTGCTCGGCGAACACCATGTAGGTGAGTGTGTCGTCGGCATCCGGTGAGCAGCGCATGAAGCGGATGGCGGTGTCCGTGTAGTACCGTCGGAACTCGTCATTGCCGAAATAGGCGAGCGCAGTATTGAACGGCTGTACCGTCCAGTCAAATGAATCAAGCGGGAAGCCTTCGGTTTTGGCGAATGCCGTTTGATCCGGATAGATGGACGGCATAATGTCCTCGCGGTGGATGGCTGCGGTGTCCGGTCCGTCGAGCAGATTGCTGATGGATTTCCAGCAGATGAAATCTGTATCAAGCATCACACACGGCGATGGCACAGCGGAGAGCGCGTACAGCTTGCCGGCCGCCCAGAAGGCTGTGGCGTTTATGTCCTCGGGCATGGTGTCCAACAGAGGATACACGCCGTCATCCCACAAAAAACAAAGCCCGAGCGATTCATAATAACGCTTGGCAGGTGTGTCGCAGATCATGCGGATCGAACCGTTCTCTCTGCGCCACTCGAGCGCGGAAAGCGCGGTCGTGAGCAGTTCAAATGGCTCGATTCGGTATTCTATATGGGGATTACGGATGAAAAATGGTCTTGTCCAGTTGGAGTGGAACGCCTGCATCAGATCAGCTCCAATCCGTAGCCGCCGACCGGGCACGAGCCGGAACCGAACCGGAACGAACCTGATCCGGAACCGGAATAACTGGTGCGGTAAGAGGTGGTGTACGAGGTCATATACGAGCCGGAGCCTGAGCCGCACGGCACGCAAACGGTCTGTATAACGGTAGTTTCACCGGATGCGGAGACAACGGTTTCCTCACCCGCTGTCGAGGGGACAGCGCCGCCCATGATGGGCACCGGCGGGCGCTCGTCATCGGCCGGATACCAGCCCTCCGGGTAGGGGTCCACCGCGAAAACAGGTGCTGGTGCGGCAGACTGTGCCGGCTCGCTTGCTTCGGGTGCGGTCTCGGGAGCAGGTGCTTCTTCGGTTTTCGGCTGGCAATGCCGCGCATAGCTGGCTTCATCGAACACAACGCCGTCGATCTCGCGGTATTTTTCCGGATTCATTGCCAGAATACCGTTCGGTTTGGACATAACACCACACACCTCTCATTCACTAATATAATTATATATGAACACAGTGAAAACCGCAACGGGGAAAGGGGTAAAATTTTGGCTTTACAATCCGCAGACGGTTTTCGTATAATAGTAGGGAGAAAACAGATACGGTGTTCCGGTCGGTTTATTATGCTGTACCATGTAAAATATTGTAGGGGCGCGCATTGCGCGTCCGTTTTATCAGGTTGGCACAATATCAATTCTGCGGATTGGATTAAACAATTGCCGTAGGGCGGGGTACCCTCACCCCGCCGTATAAACCGAAACACAAATTGAGAAACAACGGATACCGTGCAGATCGTAACCCAGATAATATCCGTAAAAACAGGTGGTTTATTGGGGAGCGGCGGGGCAAGGGCAGAAGGTGAATTGCCCGTAGGGCAAGAGAAGCTACTCTGGAGTGCCTCGCCCTACGGTAAAAGTTAGATAAATGTCATTTGTATATAGAATGGGAGAAATTATGGACTTTTTATCAGTAGAGCAGTCGGTCTGGCGCCGATTGCAGGAAGAAACGCGCCCAATCGCGCTGTACGGCATGGGTGACGGCGCAGACAAGATACTCGCGCAGTTTGACCGTCTGGGCATTCGCGCATCCGCGGTGTTCGCGAGTGACGAATTTGCCCGCGGCAACCTGTTCCATGGGTTCTGCGTGCGCAAGCTGTCGGACACGGTAGCCGAGCTTGGCGAGGACATTGTAATTGTCATCGCGTTCGCCAGCCAGCGGCCGGAGGTGCTGCAGCTGATGTATGCCCTCGAGGACAAATACGACGTGGTGGCGCCGGATGTTCCGGTGGTCGAGGGACCGCTGTTCGATGAAGATTTCGTGCGCGCGCATCAGGACGAAATGCAGCGCGCGTATGATCTTCTGGCGGATGATTTGTCGCGTGAGGTTTTCCTCGATACGGTGCGCTTCAAGCTGTCCGGCAAAATGGAATACCTGCGCCACAGTGAATCCGACAAGGATGAGGTGTTTCATAATCTCCTGCGCCCGACCGCAGAGGAGCACTTCTCCGACCTCGGCGCATACAACGGCGACACCATCCGCGAGCTGCTGCACTACACGGACGGCAAGTTTGCGTCCGTTACCGCCCTCGAACCCGATCGCCGCAGCTTCCGCAAGCTGAATGAGTGGGTGAGTGCCAATATCACGGGCGATGTTACGCTCGTGCAGGCGGGCGCGTGGAACGAGGACACGGTCAAATGCTTCACCGATCAGGCAGGCCGCCAGTCCCACGTAGCGGGTCAGGGCAAAGAGACGCAGATGCGTGCGCTCGACAGCGTGCTGTCCGGCCGCCCGTGCACCTATCTCAAAATGGACGTGGAGGGCGCAGAGCGCGAAGCCATCGCCGGCGCCGAGAAAACCATTCGGCAGTACGCACCCAAGCTGAACGTTGCTGCCTATCACCGCAGTGAGGATTTCTTTCAGCTGCCGCTGCTCATCCATGCGCTGCAGCCGAGCTACCGGCTGTATCTGCGTCACCATCCTTATGTTCCGGCGTGGGATACGAATTTGTACGCAATATAAAAAACAGTGGAAATCCCGGTCGGGCCGTTGTATAATAAAGATAGATTACGGCAGGGTGTGACCTGCCGGAGAATTTATACATGAAGGAGATCATAACAATGGGCTGTTTTTACTGTGATGAGCACCATGAGGGCCGCGAAGCAATCATGTTTAAGGTTGGCGACATGAAGGCAGGTACCCTGTACCTGTTCAAGGATCAGGCACACAAGGGCCGCTGCGCACTGGCGCTCAAGAGCCATAAGAAGGAGCTGTGCGAGTGCGACGAGCAGGAGCGCAATGATTACTGTGCAGATCTGGCTGCTGCTTCCGGCGCTATTAAGAAGCTGTGGGGTTGCACCAAGATCAACCTTGGTTCGTTCGGCGACAGCAATCCGCACCTGCATTTCCACATCGTACCGAAGTACGAGGGCGGCTTTGAGTTCGGCGGCAGCTTTGCCATCACCAATCCGGAGCCGGTTATCCTGAAGGACGAGGAGTACAAGGAAATGATCGAGGCTCTCCAGAAGGAGCTTGGCCTTTAATCCTTTGGCTGCATAAGTCACAAACAGCATCGAACTTTACGGTTCGGTGCTGTTTTTGTTCTCTGCACTACTTGAACCTTGCGGACAGATAGGCTATAATGTACAATGATTTCGTATATATAAGGAGCAATGCTATGAAACGCTATCTTGCAGCGGCGATGCTGCTGCTTGCGCTGTCCGGCTGCGGCTCAAGCGGCAGCAGTACACAGCTCTACACTACCACCGAGGACTTTTTTGCGATGGACACCTACATGTCGGTCGATGTGTCAAGCGAAAAGAGCGAAAGCGCGGCAGAGGACATGGCTGTCAAGATCGAGCAGCGCGTCAATCAGCTGGACGCGGCGCTCTCGCGTACGCAGCAGGCGGGCGATCTCTACAAGCTGAACCACGCGAACGGTCAGCCGACCGAAGTGAGCGATGACACCTACACCGCGCTTGAGAAAGCGCTCGAGTACGCCGATATGACAAACGGTGCGTTTGACCCGACGATGGCGCCGCTGACCGACCTCTGGGGCATCGGCACGGACAACGCGCGTGTGCCCGCGCAGAGCGAGATTGATGAAGCGCTGACGCATGTCGGCTATCAGAACGTCAAGCTGCTCGGCAACAATCAGGTGCAGCTGCTGAACGGCGCACAGGTCGATCTGGGCGGCATCGGCAAGGGCTACGCAGGCGACATCGTGCACGAAATGGCGGAGAGCGATACCTCGGACCAGTGGCACGTTCTGGCGCGGCTGAGCGGCAATATTGAGATGTACGGCGGCAAAACCGCAGACAGCGGCACGGACAACTGGAACATCGGCATTGCCGATCCGGACGACAACACGGACTCGATTGCGGTGGTGTCGCTGCGTGACGGCTCGGTTGTTACCTCAGGTGATTACGAGCGCTTTTTCGAGAAGGACGGCAAACGCTACCACCACATTTTTGACCCTGCAACAGGGTATCCGGCAGACAGCGGCCTGCGCGGCGTGACCGTCGTTGATCCCTGCTCGACCAAGGCGGATGCGCTGACAACCGCGCTGTTCGTCATGGGTCTGGATAAGGGCATGAAATTCTGCGAGGAGAACGAGATTGCGGCGGTGTTCATCACCTCGGATAAGCAGGTGTACACCACATCCAAGACAGGAGACTGCACGTTTGAGTTCCTCGGCGAGAAAAAGGGATACACCTATGCGGAATAAGCTGAAATTCGGTGATTTTATCATCATCGGCGTGGTTCTGGTGATGGCAGGCGCGCTGGCGGCAGCGCTGACGTTTCACAGCTCCGGTGACAAGCTGTACGCTGAGGTCTGGCAGAACGATACGCTCATTGAGCGGGTACAGCTGACCGACGCGACCGACCGCACGATCAAGCTGGACGGCAACACCATTGTGCTCTCGGGCAAAACAGCGAAAATGGCGGACGCGGACTGTCGGGATCAGGTGTGCGTGCGCACCGGTACACTTACCCATGCCGGACAGGCGGCGGTCTGTCTGCCGCACCGCGTGGTGCTCAAGCTGGTCGGCGTGAATGACAGCGGCATCGACGCTGTGGTATCGTAAGGGGTGCAGCACATGAAAAATGCAAAACGATTGACGCTCTGCGGCATGCTGGCGGCGGTGGCCGTCGTGCTCTCACTGGTCGAGCGCATGTTCCCGCTGGATGCCATCGTGCCCGTGCCCGGCGTCAAATTAGGGCTGGCGAATGTGGTGACGCTGTTTGCGCTCACGCGGCTGAGCGCGAGAGACGCATTCGCCATCGTGGTAACGCGCGTTGCCATTTCCTCGCTGCTGATGGGCAGCGTGTCGGCGTTCCTGTTCTCGCTGTTCGGCGGCCTGCTGTCGCTCATCGTGATGGGAATCCTGCTCAAAGCCGAAGGCAGATTCTGCTCGCTGTTCGGCGTGAGCGTAGGCGGCGCTGCGGCGCATAATATCGGGCAGATGGCAGCGGCTGTGATCTGGCTGAAAAACTGGGCCGTGATCGCATATCTGCCGTTCCTGCTCGTGATGAGCGTGCCGCTCGGACTGGTGACGGGACTGACCTGCTCGGTCGTGTTACATCACCTCAAAAAAATTGATTTCGGTGCATAAATTTGAAAAAGCAGCCTCATACTAACGAAAACAGATTAGGAGGGACTGCTATGAAAAAGCTGATCGCCCTGCTGGCGGCGCTGACGATGCTGTTCGTCTGCGGCTGCGGCAGCAATAGCAAGGATAACGGCACAGACAACGGCAATGGCACCAACAATGGCACCAACAACGCTGTTGATGAGCGGCACGACACCAACACGAATACCGTCGGTGATGACGTCCGCGAAGGCGTGGACGATGCAGGCAATGCCGTCGGAGACGCGGTGGATGAGGCCGGCAACGCCATCCGCGATGGCGCAGACGCCGTGACCGGAGATAACAATAATGCGGCGAAGCAGCCGAATACGGCGAATGGGACGAATGCTCCGGCGGAGAATCCGTAAAACAGAAACGGCATGGCGTAAGCTGTGCCGTTTCCTTTGTTTTTCTGCACCGATTCACTGGGGCACACGAGTTGCGTCAGCAATACGCCCTGTCCGGGCGGCAATTTTCGTTCGCTTCGCAAGCGGCAAAACAAGCGATTAAAACCGGCTTTATGTCTTGCGTACAAAACTGCATTGTGCTAAAATAATACTATTATGGGAAAAACACTCGTGGAGCGCACAAACCGCGTTTCCGCGCAGTCTAACGAGTTGGAGTGAGAGATAAATGGATTACAACCGTTTGGCGGAACTGCTGTTTCCGCATATCAATACCACGCCGGAGGAGATGGAGGCTCGCTATCCCAAGCGCGAGCTGCCCGAGGGCGCAAAGGTAACCCGTATGGGCCCGAGTCCGACCGGCTTCATGCACCTCGGCAACCTGTACGGCGCACTGGTGGATGAGCGCCTGGCGCACCAGTCCAAGGGCGTATTTTATCTGCGTATTGAGGACACCGACCGCAAGCGTGAGGTAGAGGGCGGCGTGCAGATGATCATCGACGCGTTCAAGTCGTTCGGCCTGCCGTTCGACGAGGGTGCAACGACTGACGGCGAGACCGGCATCTACGGTCCGTACCGACAGAGCCAGCGTGCCGAGATCTACCAGACCTTCGTCAAGTCCCTCGTGCAGCGCGGCATGGCGTACCCGTGCTTCTGCACCGAGGAGGAGCTCTCCGCCGCGCACGAGCAGCAGGAGAAGAACAAGGAAAACTTCGGCTACTACGGCAAGTACGCCGTATGGCGCGACCGTCCGATGGAGGACATCGAGGCAGAGCTCGCCAAGGGCACGCCGTATGTTGTTCGTTTCCGCTCGGAGGGCAGCATTGAGCACAAGATCCGCCACGAGGATCTCGTCAAGGGCAAGATGGAAGTCACCGAGAACGATCAGGACGTGGTTATCCTCAAGTCCGACGGAATCCCGACCTACCACTTTGCGCACGTTGTGGACGACCATCTGATGGGCACGACCGTCGTTGTCCGCGGCGAGGAGTGGCTGGCAACGCTGCCGGTGCACCTGCAGCTGTTCCGCGCGATGGGCTGGAAGGCGCCGAAGTACGCACACACGGCCCAGCTGATGAAGATCGACCCGGAGACCGGCGGCAAACGCAAGCTGTCCAAGCGCAAGGATCCTGAGCTCGCGCTCACGTTCTACGCCAAGGAAGGCTACCCGGTGCCCGCGGTGCTCGAATACCTGATGACGCTCTTAAATTCCAACTTCGAGGAATGGCGCCGCGCCAACCCGACGCTGCCGATGAACGATTTCCCGTTCTCGACCAAGAAAATGAGCGGATCGGGCGCGCTGTTTGATATCGAAAAGCTGCGCGATGTGTCCAAAAACGTCATCTCGCGCATGGATGCAGACACAGTATACGGTTATATCGCGGATTGGAGCGCAGAGAACGACCCGCAGTTCCACGCCCTGCTTACGCGCGACCCGGCATATTCCAAGGCATATCTCGCCATCGGCCGCGGCGGCAAAAAGCCGCGCAAGGATCTCGCGCTCTGGTCGGATGCCAAGGGCTACATGGACTTCATGTTCGATGAGTTGTTCCAGCCGGATTACACCATGCCTGAGCGCGTATCCGCAGCGGACGCAAAGGCAATCCTTACAGATTTTGCGGGTGTATTTGACGAGAACGACACGCCGGACGGTTTCTTTGAAAAGATGAAGCAGATCGCGGAAAAGCACGGCTATGCGGCGGACACCAAGGCCTACAAGGCCAACCCGGACGCCTACAAGGGTGCGGTCGGCGATGTGTCCATGGTCATCCGCGTTGCGGTCGCGGGACGCCAGAATGCGCCCGACCTGCAGACGGTCATGCACATCATGGGACGCGAAAAGGTGCTCGAGCGCCTGACAAAGTGCGC
>OLVP01000699.1_pt1 | contig 26210 bp, 26 predicted proteins | sample 1673281 | NCBI WGS metagenome assembly OLVP01 (sample SAMEA3178940, study PRJEB25190) | human gut metagenome | biome: human gut; feature: human-associated habitat; material: faeces | place: Austria | collected 2013
GCGCGGAGGGTAGGACCGGGCTGTCCCCGAAAGCGTTCTACGAGAACGCCAATGCCGGAGATGATCCCTCTCCGCTGCTGGATGAAAGCGTCCAGACTGGCGACGTGGTGGAGATCGACACAGGGCTGGCGCAGTTCTTTTTTTTCTGTGTCAGCGCACACGATTTCTGTCCGGCATTCTTTGATGTGAAGCACATCCAAGACAGAAAAGCAGAAGACACGGAGGTATCGTAATGGCAAATCTCATGCTCTATGCAAAGGAAAAAGGCGGCAAGCGATTCGGCGCGGTGGATATGGCCGGCGGCACGTTCCCAGTTGGCCTGATGTATGCAACCCTTGTACCGGAGGCGAAGCTGGATATCCTCAAGCAGCGGGCCAGCCTGCTGCAGCGGATGAACCCGGACATCACCTTCCAGATCCGCTATGCCGGCACCACAAAGGTGCTGTTTCAGGCAGGTGATGCGGCATGAAGGCGCTGAATTTGGATGCGGTGCGCAAGCTGTACCGCGGGAAATACGTCCCTGCGAAGGAGGAGCCAGAGGTAAACGGCTCCCAGATCCGCGGGATCAGCTTCCGTATTTCTCTGGCGTTTGCAGCGCTCGCGGCGGTCTCAGACCGAGATACTGTAAAGCTGCTGGAGGCGGTCATGCATGATTTTGATTTGCTGCGGGATCTGGAACGGGAGGATTCGTTCATTAAGGGCTTCCGCTGCGCAGCGGAGCTTAGGCTTTCTGCAGACCGGAAGGAGAAGTGAAATGGCGGAAATAAAACAAAATGCAATGGCTTATATCCTTTCCCGTGATGACAGCTTCCGTTATCAGCTGCTGGACCGTATGCGGCAGGACTGCCTGTACTTTTTAGGCTATGGCAGGCGTGACCCAAAGTATCTGTGGGCAAATGATGTAGAAAAACAGATCGCATATATGAAAGCGATCTGGAACAGCTTTCCCGCAGACGGAAAACCCGAGTGGCTGACGATGGACGAAATCGTATCACTGGAAAAGAGGATGATGGAAGGGGATGCACATGCTGAGAGATAAGATGCTGGCAGTAATGGACGAGGTAAACAGCGAAGTCGCGGAGCGGCAGGAGCTGGTCCGGATGATCGCGCTGGCGCTGCTGAGCGGCAGCAACCTGTTTATACTGGGCGCGCCCGGGCAGGCCAAGAGCTTTGCGGTAAACGAGTTCCGCAAACGCATTACCGGCGCAAGGCAGTTTGAACGCCTGCTGTCCAAGCAGACAGATGAGGAAGTACTGTTCGGCCGCCTGGACCTTGCGAGCCTGATCCCGGGCGCTGTCCCGGCGCAGGTGCTGGGTGAGGACGATACATACCAGTCCCTCAAGGCACAGCTCGCGCAGGCGGCGGATGCGTTCCGTGCCGATCCTGCGAATACCGCTGCGGCGGAAACGCTGCAGAGCCTCACCGGAAAGCTGGAACAGTACCAGAAAGGGCTGTCCCTGTTGCATGGCGGCACGCCCATGACCATCACGGCGGGCAAGATCCCGGATGCGCATATCTGTTTTCTGGATGAGATCTTTAAAGCCGGGGATGGGTTGTTGAACTCTCTGCTCATGGCGCTCAACGAGCACCGGTATACGAATGAGGGCGTGACAGTGGATATCCCCGTGATCTCGTTCTTTTCGGCGTCTAATGAGATGCCGAACTTCCGGAATAAAGAGGAACAGATCCTCGCCCCGCTTTATGACCGCTTTCAGCTGCGGGTCGTGACAAAGGATGTGCAGGAACGCACCGCGCGGCTTGCCGTCCTGAAAAACAAGCAGGGCGGGCACTTCGGCGAGGTGACCGCAACCTTCTCGCTGGACGAGCTGTACGCCATGCAGGCGCAGGTAAAGCTGGCCGTTATTCCGGACGCCATCAACGAGCTGATGGACGATGTGCTCTGTGAACTGCGCCGGGAAGGCGTTACGGTATCCGACCGCACCTTTTTCGGATACGGCCCGGTAGCGCAGGCAGCAGCCTGGCTTGCCGGGCATGCCGAGGTGCAGCCGGAGGATATGCTTCAGCTGAAGAACTATCTCTGGAATGAGCCGGCGGAGATCGAGAAGGTACAGGCCGTGCTCACGCGCCTGTGCGACGACCCGCTGCGCACACGGCTGGAGGAGCTGCTCGCCAAGGCAAAGGACACACGCGATGCGTTTGATGCTGCGCCGGACGGCCAGAAGGCACGGGCACTCGTACAGCTTCGCACCGGCTTTGCCGGCTTATATCGCGAGTGGGAGGCACTGGATTCGTCTGCCCAGTCCGATGAACAGCACCGGCAGGCAGACGAGGCGCTTTCCGCACTGGAGGAAATGAGCCGGAAGGCGCATGAAGCGTGTTCATTCACCCCGACGCCGCTGGCGCAGCTGGCAGCGCTGCAATCCGCAGCATGAAGAAGATGAGGAAAACAGAATGCTGAACAAAATTATCCTGATCGGACGGATGACCAAGGATCCGGAAAAGGCTGGACGGGACCCGGAAAAGCCGATCGCGAACATCCGCATCGCAGTGGACCGCGATTTCAAGCGTGACGGCGGTCCGGATGCAGATTACTTTACCTGCTCGGCCTTCGGGCAGCAGGCGAAGTTCATCCTGCAATACGGGCGCAAGGGCAGGCTGGTATCTGTCGTGGGCTCGATGCAGATGCGTGAATGGGAAGATGCGCAGACAGGCGAAAAACGCTCTGCCTATGACGTGGTAGGCGTGGACCTCAAGTTCCTGGACAAGAAACCGGAGGACGCTCCGTCTGGGAGCGCCGCCCAGTCGGCGGCTGCACCGGCCCCGGCGCCCGCGGCTGGCTTTGCGCCGCCGCAGGGAATGGCGTATGCCGCCCCTGCTCCGCAGGCAGTGCCGCAGCAGGCGTCCGCACCGCAGACGGCTCCGGCCACGGTGATGCAGGCACAGCCTGCGACCGGCTATCCGCAGCCCGTACCGGGCGCGGCGCAGCAGTACAGTGTGCCGGACTTCTCCGGCGTGCCGGAAAGCTACCCGTGGGGGCCGGGCGGCGTACCCGATCCCAACCCGCCGTTCTGATCTGAAGTGAGAACCACAACGAAAATGGACAAAGGAAAAGTAGGGCCAAGCCCTGCTTTTCCACCGGATACGGAGGTTATGGATGAAATATCGTTTTTCTTCGCTGGATCAAGTCCTGCACTCGCCGCTGTTTGACTTTTCTGTGCCATACCAAGAGCCGGAACAGACGGACAGGGTCACGCGGTCTACGAGGCTTGGAGATATGAGGTTTCATGAAGCATGCAGGCCTTACTATTTTGACGAGGAAGACCTGCCGGTGCTGCTCGACTTGTTCTATCTGTTTTATGCAGAAGAACATCGTATGACACGCCCCGAGGAACGGATTGCACCTGTACGGCTGCTCCAACCTGCTGTAATGGACAAGCTGATCGGCAGAAGCGACTTCGCGCAGCTTCGCAAAATCTGCAAAGGGAATGCGTTTGTCTCGATGGAGGCGGTGCAAACCTATTTCAGGACGATCATGGACGAATTAAATGCCCTCTATGACGAAACGGAAGAACTTGTGACTGTGCTGACGCAGCTTGAGAACCGGCAGGACGGTTTGAAGAAAAAACTTTACCGTTTCGTTCAGGAAGCACAGGCCGATCCGGCTAAAACACCGGAAGTGATCCGTGCAGCTGAGCGGCTGGCAAGCACAGGGGAGCAGATGCGGGTGATCAGCGGCATGATCAAGGACAAGGTGCGTAAACGGCAGCAGGAAACGGAGGATGCAGTGCATCTTGCCCTGCAAAGAAGCATCCAGTCTGCGGAATTGGCCCATTATGCACTTCAATGCTGGGCTGATGATCCGGACGGGCAGTCTCGATTGGCTGAGAATAATTATGATCTCCTTGACCGCGTGAAGCATGATCCAATGCTGCTTGGCATTACCCGGCAGCTGGGGCGCATGAAGGAAATGCTCTCCGAGCTGCGCAGGAATGATTACGCGCATGGCCGCGGGGAGAAATACTCCATCACGCGCGGGCGCGACCTGAAGAACCTGCTCTCCGGTGAGCTGGCGCTGCTGGCCTCCCCGGCAACAACACCGCTGTTCCTGCGCAGGTACAATGCGAAGGGGCTGCTGCAATACGCCAAACGTGAGCGCGTCCATAAGGGGCACGGCGATATCATCGTCTGTCTGGACGAGTCCGCTTCCACCGAGGGCGAAAACGCCGCGTGGGGCAAGGCGCTGGCCTTGGCTGTGCAGGACATCTGTGCACACGAGGGACGGAAGTTTGCGCTCATCCACTTCTCCGAGGAAAATGAGTTACGGACAGACCGGTTTCTGCCGGGACAGTACACGCCGGACGATCTGCTTTCCGCTGCCGAACATTTCTTTGACGGCGGGACGGATTTTGAGCCGCCGATCCGAGAGGCATTGCGGCTGATAAACGAGGAGGCGTTCGAAAATGCGGACATCCTGTTTATCACGGATGGGCAGTGCTCCATATCCGATGAACTGGCCGAGCAACTGCAGGTCGCCATATTGGACGCACGATGCGCTGTAGTTGGGCTGCTGCTGGATGCAGACAGCCCGGGGATGGCGTTCAGCTTGGAGAAGTTTTGTGAAAAGGTAGTGAGAACAAGTGAAATGGATAAAGACGGTACAGAACAGATACTCTTGAAATGCTGATAAAGCAGAGAAGATCCCCTGATCGGGGGATCTTCTCTTTTTCGATGGATACATTGCCGAACACTGGTACTGATCATATTAACTAAAAACAATCGAAATATTTCTACACGGTATACAATTTGCCTACCAAAAACGACCCGTAGTATACCAATATATGGTATTATTTTTGTGGGCCAACCACAACGCTGCTATAAGCAGATTCGCATTACTTGGCCGATACAGTATGACTCGGATTCCTGAATATTGAATAAAGGATGGGTCAATATGTGTACGGCAGAAAGACTACTGAAATTGCGGCTACAAAAGAAAGCAACACAGTTGGAAGTAGCGAGGCAGATTGGTGTCCATAAATCTTCCATATCTGCGTATGAGGTTGGGCGGCGTATGCCAACCAGTGACCAGCTTTGTAAACTGGCTGACTTTTATAATACGACAACTGACTATCTGTTGGGACGAACGGACGACCCAAGAGACATCGCCTGCCTCATGGCTGCATATCAAAAAATGCCCCTTAAGGATCTGGAACTCTTCGTGAAATTTCGCCAGCTAGTTGGTCAGTCTATAGCAAATTGAAAACAAATATACTACTGTCCACTATGAAAGAATCGTTATCATACTGTTCGATGGCATCATATCTGGTGCCATCGAACAGGCTGATAAGCAATAAAGCCTGAGGAATTCTGAGTCATCCCTTCCCTATATAGATATTATTCCGGGGAGGCTGTACCTTGACAAGACGTGCATGGCACTGATACAACATGGGTGCGCTCCTATGAAGCAAGCGCCGGAAAGTTGCAACCCGTTAAGTTAAATGATAAGATCAACAGCGACCATCGGCGGCTGAGTACCGATGGACCCTTTAGGGGGTATGAAGAAATAAAACACAAGGAAATTCATGAGATAGCAGGAGGGAGATCATGAAAGATAAGCATTATACTGATTGGAATGAACTGCCGCTGACACTGACAGTTATGCAAGTGGCAGATATATTGGGGATTGGTCGCCATGCTGCGTATCATCTCGTGCAATCTGGACAACTGCCCAGTATAAAGATAGGAAAACAAATACGGATATATCGTGGAACTTTAGAGAACTACTTGGAACAGAATTAACAATATGTGCTTGCAATCCTGCCGGCCGCGGCGTATTCTATTAGATACAGTTCGTCGTGTGCGGCAGGTAGAGGAGGCATTATGAAAAAGCAAACGACGATCTACACCTTGAAAAAGAAGGATACCGATGCCAAACGGCGCGGAAAAGGGCAGGGAACGATCTGGCAGGAGAAGAACGGTAAATGGCGAGGACAACTCTCTGTTGGTGTCAAATTAAATGGGAGTTCTGAGCGACGTTCGTTCAGCGGCGCTACAAGGGATGAGGTACAGCGAAAGATGAATGATTTCATCCAGTTAGCTAATTTACCTGTCTCATCGTTTGTAGCGCCGGGCGTGCCTGGAGAAAATCCGGAAATGGTTGTTAATGTGCGTGTGACCGTAGCGCAGATCATCCATCGCTGGCTTTGGGATTACAAACGCATTGAAATTTGTACCAAGACCTGCGAATGGTACGGACACTTGATCCATAAGATGATTGAACCGCACATCGGAGGCCTTGTGCTCAGTCGAGTGAATGCGCTGACTGTACAGAGCCTGATTAACCGGCTGGCAATGGTGGACGGCTATGCGACACGCACCGTGCGTGGTGTCCGGAGCATTTTATTCCAATCTTTCGAGTTCGCAAACCAGTTAGGCCTGATGAAGGGGAATCCGGCTTCATCGATCAAAATGCCGAAATTGCGCAGGCGTGGAAAGAGTGAGGACGAAAAGGCTATCGCGCCCGAAGTGTGTGCCAAGGTATTGCAAGCGGCACAAAACGATCCGATGATGCGGGCGGTAATCACGACGCTGTTGTTTACCGGCCTGCGAGTTGGAGAGTTGCTTGCATTGCGTTGGTGTGATGTGAATTTTGAGGAACAAATCTTGACAGTGGATGAAGCGGTTGTGCGCCGCCCGGTTTATAACGAGCAGGGTGATCGTATAGCGCTGAAAAATGAGGTATCTGAGCCGAAAACAGAAGGCTCATATCGTACTGTTCAGCTTTCGCCACCGGTAATAGAAGCCTTGCAATCATGGAAAACCCATTTGCAATCAGAAAAGTATGGCTGCTGGAATACCCGAGATGAGTGCTTTCTATTTTTTAATCACAAAACACGCAAGCCATATACATATTCGGGATTCCGCTGCGTGTACTATCGTTTTCTCGAGAAAAATGATTTGAGAAAGTACGGGTTGAACCTGCACAGCTACCGGCATACCTATGCGACCTTACTGATGGAGGCTGGGACAAATCCCAGGATCGTTCAGCTCCAGCTCGGGCATGCAAGCATCAATACGACTTTGGGCACCTACACCCACAAAACTCCCGCGTTATGTAAGACTGTGTATACAGCGCTGGAAAATGCATACAATCAGCTAAATGCATAAAAATTGCAACGCAAAACTGCTGATAAGCGGTGCATAAGTGCATTTGGACGGCTTGACACGAACTGAAATGGCACGTGCAAAAACGACACAAATAAGCACGAGCCGACACGAAGTTTTCTTCGCCGTACAGTTCATCTAAAACCATTAAAAAGTTCACAAAAAACAAAATAGCCTGCACGATCAGGCAATCATGCAAGCTATTTGTTCTGGTGACCCAGCGGGGATTCGAACCCCGGACACCCTGCTTAAAAGGCAGGTGCTCTGCCGACTGAGCTACTGGGTCAGGTCAAAAAAGTTTTACGCTGAGTATGAAATTAAGTCATATGCCGTAATGGCAGGGACGGCTGGATTCGCTTTCCAACGGGAAAGCCACGGCGGTTCGAATAATCCACCGGATTATTCTCAAGAGCCGCCTTTCGAATCCAAGGATTCAAAATCTGCCGTAATGGCAGGGACGGCTGGATTCGAACCAGCGAATGTCGGCGTCAAAGGCCGATGCCTTACCGCTTGGCGACGCCCCCGTATTCGTTTGCTCGAAACAGCGTTACCCTAAAGATAACGCGCTGCGTTCGCAGCGCGTCACAGGGTTATATGGGGTGGGTAAAGGGACTCGAACCCTCGACCCTCGGAACCACAATCCGATGCTCTAACCAACTGAGCTATACCCACCATATAAAGTTTGCAGCCGACGGAAATGGCACGCCAGGAGGGATTCGAACCCCCGGCCTACTGCTTAGAAGGCAGTTGCTCTATCCGGCTGAGCTACTGGCGCATATCAATTCCGACAAACCCATTCGAAGAAAATGGAGCGGGTGATGGGAATCGAACCCACGTGTTCAGCTTGGAAGGCTGACATTCTACCATTGAACTACACCCGCGGGTCTTTCTGACGCTCATTTAGTATATCAATAAAACCCCATAATGTCAACATCTTTTTTCAAATTTTTTTGAAAAACTTTTTTCGGCCAAATTTGCAAAGAACATCAAAAGGGCAGACGGTCATGCTATACTGTAATCAAAGGAGGGAGAGAGCATGAAAGCAACGATCTTACTGGCCGAGGATGAGCAGGCCATGCGTGAGGTGCTGACCGACTACTTCACCGCGAAGAGCGGCGGCGATTTTACGGTCGTGGCTGCGCCGGACGGCGACACGGCGCTGCACTTAATCGAAACCCGGCGGTTCGACCTGTTGCTGCTCGACATCATGCTGCCGGGCACGGACGGCTTCGCGCTGTGCCGCGCGGCACGCGAGCAGGGAGACGCGCCCATTCTGTTCGTCACGGCGCGCGAGGACGAGCAGGACAAGCTGCACGGCTACGGCCTCGGTGCAGACGATTATGTGGTCAAGCCGTTCTCGCTGGCGGTGCTGTACGCCAAGGCGCTGGCGCTTCTGCGGCGGGCGCGGGGCCTCGGCGCCGGGAATACGCTGACAGCGGGTTTCCTGTCACTCGACCCGGAACGGGGGATTGTAACGGCGGACGGCAGACGCATTGACCTGCCGCCCAAGGAATTTGCTTTGTTGCGGGCGCTGATGGAGCGCAAAAACCGCGTGCTGACGCGTGACGAGCTGCTTAATCTTGCGTGGGGCTGGGATTTTGACGGCACGGACCGCGTGATCGACGGGCACATCAAAAAGCTGCGCCGCGCACTCGGTCCGCACGCGGACTGCATTAAAACCGTGGTGAAGCGCGGCTACAAGCTGGAGGTGGACGGAGATGAAAACCAAGTCTAAGAATTTCGGAAATTTCTTTGTTCGCGTGGGCGCAGGCTTCCTCGCGTTCTGGCTGGTGACCATGGGCGCATTCTCACTCCTGCTGGGACAGCAGCGCGCGGAGCTGATGGCGGCGGATATTAAGGATTCTGCGGATTGGTATACCGGCGATTATGCAAGGTATATGCTGGATTCCAAGGAGCATGAAGAAAATGATCCGGCGGAACTGCGCAGGATGCTGAAGGAGCAATCCTATCAGAGAAATGCGTCTGATGCACTGATGATAGAGACAGCCATTACCGATCAGAGCGGCAATATACTGCAGAGCGACCGCTGGTGGCTGACCCTCACAGACGATGCGGGTACCCAATACATCGTGGATATGAATGACCAGTCGCAGAATGTCCACGAAGCGATCGTTATCGGAAGTGGTGTAATAGAGCTGGATCAGGCATTGCCCGATATGAGCTTTGAGGCATGGGTCGATGATGATCAGGCGTATTTGAAATCGGTAACCGTGCGTCCGAACAAGGTGGTAGATGGCGAATGGGTACCGACCGGTGAAGTGAATACGGTCGAATGTGCATATGATGCGGATAAGATGAGCAATCTGCCGCTCAAAACGCTGACAATGAGCCGTATGGCCTCCCCTGGATGGAGTGAAAACTGGACTGTAAAGCAGACTGCAGCGTGCATGGCTTCTCCGGCGCGAAAGGAACTTCGTGCATGGGCAGAGAACCCGAGCCGTGCAGGTGGCGGTGAATCAATCGTGCGTCCGTGGCTGGTGCGTCAGTATCAGCGGACAATGAAATACTGCGACTATGTCGATGGCGGCTATGTCATGATGTCGTTTGCCGCGGAAGGCTGCCCGCTGAAAGCGTGCCTGCCGATTTTGGTGCCTGCAGGCGTGCTCAGCTTGATTCTGGCGATGCTGTGTGCCATTATCCTCTCTTTCGCCTTACTGCGCGTCTGGCGCAAACAGGAGCGCATCGAGCAGGTGCGCCGCGAAACGACTGCCGCACTCGCGCACGAGCTGAAAACGCCGCTCTCCGTGCTCAGCGCCACCGCCGAGCTGCTCGGTGATAACCTTGCACCGGAAAAGCAGGCACACTATCTGGGTGTCATTCAGCAGCAGGCGCAGCGGATGGACGGCAGTGTGCGGCAGATGCTTGAACTGTCGAGACTGGAGACCGGCGCAAAGGCTCTGCGGCGAACAGCGTTCTCTCTGGCAGAATTGGCGCAGGAGCGCCTGCAGGCGGCTCTGCCGACCGATTCTACCATCCACACCGAATTTGCAGCACAGGGCGAATACGAGGTCAATGCGGACAGGGCACTGCTCACGCGGGCACTGGACGCTCTGCTCGAGAACGCCGTGCAGCATACACCCGAGGGCGGCTGCATCACGGTGCACCTCGCGGACGGTGTGCTCTCGGTGACGAATACCGGCGACGCCATTCCGGCGGCTGCGCTGCCGCGGCTGTGGGAGGCGTATTATCAGGCCGATCCGTCGCGCAGCGCAAAAGGCGACGGACTGGGACTGTCCATCGCGAAAACCGTGTTCGATCTGCATGGCTATGCCTGCGGAGCGGAGAATACCGAAATCGGACCGAAGTTCTGGTTTCGATTTGCCGATAAATAACAAAAAACCGCTCGAAAGAGCGGTTTTTGCTTTGTTAAATAACCTTTTCGAATACCATGGTTGCCTGAATGCGGTCGCCGCCCATCAGACCCTTGCTGCCGCCGTTCGATGTAGTAATCGTGTGCAGGCGATAACCCTTTTGCGCTTGATGGTTAATCGCTTCTTCCAGTTCGGTCAGGTTGCCGGAACCGGTGCCGAGAAATTTTTCTTTCAAAGTAACCTGCAGGACAACGTAATGATAGTCCTTGCCGGATGCGGTGGAGAAAGTCGAGGAATCGCTGAAATCCATAAATAACACCTCCATTAATTTACAGATTATATCGTATTCGACAGAGATTGTCAATCAATGCAACCGAAGAACGGTAACCGAGAGGCAAAGAAAATGGAGAATGGAAAAATGTGGTGCATTTTCCATTCTCCATTCCGACTCGCTAAGAGCCGCCCTGAGGGCGGTTGCTCGCTGGACGCCCACTGCGGTGGGTGTCTCAATTTTCAATTATTAGATGGTATCCAGCTTAACCTTGCCGTCCTCAGCGGACAGGTGAGCGCCCATCAGCGGCTTATCACCGGTGACGATGGCGGTGGCCAGCGGATTTTCAATCTCCTTTTCGATCAGGCGGCGCAGATTGCGGGCGCCGTACTTGACCGAGTAGGACTTCTCGGTGAGCAGGCCGAGCAGGCTGTCGTCCCACGTCAGGCGGATATCCTTGTCCGCGAGCGTGGTGCGCAGCTCACCGAGCATGATCTCAGCGATATGGCGGAAGTTATCCTCGGACAGCTGGTTGAACGCGATAATCTCGTCAATGCGGTTGAGAAACTCCGGACGCATGATTTCTTCAAGAGCCTTCATCACGCGGTCCTTGCTCATCTGAGACACGGTGCGGCCGAAGCCTGCAGGCGTGTTATTGGACTGCGAACCGGCGTTCGAGGTCATAACGATGACCGTGTTCTCGAAGCTGACAACGCGGCCCTGCGCGTCGGTCAGACGGCCGTCATCCAGAATCTGCAGCAGAGAATTGAGTACATCCGGATGCGCCTTCTCGATCTCGTCGAACAGAACGACAGAGTACGGACGGCGGCGGATCTTCTCGGTCAGCTGACCGGCTTCATCGTAGCCGACGTATCCCGGAGGGGAACCGATCAGGCGGGAAACCGTGTGCTTTTCCATATATTCGGACATATCGAGACGCACGAGTGCATCCGGCGAGTCAAACAGGTCGAGAGCAAGCTGCTTGACCAGCTCGGTCTTGCCGACGCCGGTCGGGCCGACGAACAGGAAGGACGCCGGCTTGCGCTTGGGGCTGATGCCCGCGCGGTTGCGGCGGATGGACGCGCAGACCGCGTCTACGGCTTCGTCCTGACCGATAACGTGCGATTTCAGGCGGGATTCCATATCGCGCAGGCGTGCAGACTCCTGTGCCGCTACCTTGGATGCCGGAATGCCGGTCCAGATTTCAATCACCTCAGCCAAAAGCTGTTCGTCAACCTGCGGTGCAGGCTTAGTCAGCAGCTCGTGCAGCTGTGCCTCCACCTGCAGAATGCGGCTGCGGCAGGTGGCGATCTTGGCGTAGGTCTCCTCCTCCTCGGCGCGGGCAGAGGACTGGGTCAGCTCGTCAAGCTGTGCCTGCAGGCGCTCAAGCTCGTTCTGCAGCTCGGGAATCTCGGACAGCTGCGGAGAATCCAGATTGAGCCGCGAGCAGGCTTCGTCGATCAGGTCGATGGCCTTATCCGGCAGAAAACGGTCGGTGATATAGCGTTCGCTCATCTCAGCGGCACGGCGGCACATCTCATCGGAAACCGTGACGCCGTGGAAGGTCTCGTAGTACGAGCGGATGCCCTTCAAAATCTCGGTGGTCTCGGCAACCGACGGCTCACCGATATAGACTGGCTGGAAACGGCGCTCGAGCGCGGCGTCCTTCTCGATATACTTGCGGTACTCCTTGAGCGTGGTCGCGCCGATCACCTGAATGTCTCCGCGGGCAAGGGCAGGCTTGAGAATGTTTGCGGCATTCATCGAGCCTTCGGAATCGCCGGTGCCGACAATGTTGTGCACCTCATCGATGACAAGGATGATGTTGCCGATACGCTTTACTTCGTCGATCAGGCCCTTCATGCGGCTCTCAAACTGGCCGCGGAACTGCGTGCCCGCCACGAGAGCGGTCAGGTCGAGCAGATGGACCTCCTTGTTGCGCATCTTGAACGGAATGCGGCCCTCGTTGATGCGGACTGCCAGACCCTCGGCAACGGCCGTCTTGCCGACACCGGGTTCGCCGATCAGGCACGGGTTGTTCTTCTGGCGGCGGTTCAAAATCTGAATGACGCGGTCGGTCTCGCGGTCGCGGCCCACGATGTGGTCAATGCGGCCTTCTGCGGCCTTTTGGGTCAGGTTCTCGCAGTAATTGTTCAGATATTTGCGCTTTTTGTCCTCCTTGCGGGAAGAACGGGTGCGGGTCTCCTCCTGAGAGCCGCCTGCGGGCTGCCCCGGCAGAGTGCCGGCAGCGACCGGGTCGGTCTCGTGGGGTGCGTCGTCGTCCGTACCGTCCGAACCGGCGGGAACCAGGTCGTTCAGGTCGGACAGGGAGCCAATCTCACCGGAGAGCGCTTCGAGGTCGTCCTCGGTGATACCCATTTGCTCCATGATGTTGTCGAGCGGCTTGACACCCAGTTCGCGTGCGCACTTGAGGCACAGACCCTCCTGGGTGGTCTTATCCGGTCTCTCGATTTTGGTGATGAACACCACCGCGATGTTTTTCTTGCACCGCGAGCACATTGGCATATTCATAGGTTAAACTCCTTTAGGGAATGGAAAATTGAAAATGGAGAATTAAGGTGTTCTCCATTAAATGGCGATAGGTAAAACGTCCACAAGCTGTTTGAGCAGCAGCGTATGCTTGACGCGCTCCGGCGAGAGATAGCCAAGCGACGTATAGGTGATCGGGAACAGCCACTGCAGCACGATCAGCAGGATGCAGACGAATGCGACGCCGGTTACAAAGCCGATGAGTGCGCCGCCTGCGGAATCGAGTGCGCTGAGCGGAGTACGCCGAACAATGAGCTTGAGGCTGCGGCCGAAAATCCAGATGAGCCGTCCGAACAGCACGCTGAACAGCACTACCAGCATGGAGAACGCGATGCTCTCCGACATGCCGACAGCCGCTTCGGTAACGGTCTGCCGCAGACCGTCCAGCACGCCTTCGGCGGTCTTGAGCGCGGCCTGTTTTTCAAACAGCTGACCGACTGCCGGCACGACCACCCACTGCGCGATATACGGCGCGGTGTACTTGGCGGCGGCAACAGACGCGGCGATCATGCCGATGCGGCCGATCACGCCGTACAGCGCACCGACCAGCCCCCGACGGGCACCGAGCCAGACGTTGGCCAGCAGCACGGCAATGAGGATAAGGTCAGGCGCGTTGAGCAGTTGCGCCGCTGTGGAAATAAAATCGTTGATATCAGTTATCTGCATGTACTTCCTCGGATCGTTCGGAATGCGCGGTAAAGATACGCGCGTTGCGGTTGTAGAGCAGGAAAACCGTACCGTCATCGGTCATGAGCACACGGCGTGCGCCGACAGCGTCATCATTGTGCCACTGCGGCTCGGCAGAGGTGTTGTAGACCGTAACACCGGACGCGGACAGCACCGCCGTACCGGCGTTGGAGACAGCAAGCGCCGTCGGCTCCTCGGTCAGTGCGAACGGGCCGTGCAGGCTGCCGTTGCGGACGGTATAGAGATCGCTGCGTGCATCGTTCAGGTAGGAGCGCACAGCGACAGCCATCGTACTGCCCTGAGACGCAGTGGCGATCAGATCCTGCGAGCTGAGCTCGAGCAGCACATCGACCGTGCCTCTGCGGGTGACATGATACAGGCCGGTGTCGCACAGCGCGATCGCGGCGTTGTTCTCGGAATAAGTGAGCGTTACACCGAGCGCGTCAGTCAGCGCGGTGTCCGAAATCTGCTTGCCGGAGGACACATCAAAGAACAGCACATGGGATTCGAGCGTTACGCCGTTCTGCCGGAAGGCGAGAATGCCGAGCGTATTGCAGTCCGGCGAGAGCACAGCGGATACAATATAGTATTCCGAAGCGCGGTATTTGAAAACCTCTTTTCCTGCGGTGTCGTAAACGGCAGCGGCGGTACGGTAGCCGTGCTCGTTGGTGGTGAGCACGAAACGGCCGCTGCGGCCGATCGAACCGTTCAGGATGGTGGATTCCAGCTTCAGCTCCGCGACAGCGCCTGCCGAGCCGACCAGTGCGGCTTTGACGCCGCCGCGGTCGTACACGAGCACATAATTCGTGCTGCTTTCCACCGCGGGATCGGAGTAGCCGAGCGAATAGCGCAGCGTGGTCATGCTGCCCGCGCGGGACAGGAACAGCGCGTCACTGTCCGCGTACGCCAGACCGGATTCAAACAGCGCACCGTCGCTGAAGGTCTCGTTTTCGTAGTTGATGGTGGTGATATCGCCGTCATGCGAGCGAATACCGGCCGCAATATAGCTGCCGAGCGTGCGCAGCGAGGTCGGCGTAAAAATACGGTAGTTGGCGATCAGGAACAGGGCTGTTCCCAGCACTAGAGCCCAGCCGCAGAGCATGCGGAGCAGAGCGGTCGTGCGGATACGCGCGTCCTTGCTGTCGAGCAGGCGCTGACGGCGCTCCCGCCTGGAGAGCGGAAAGCGGATGATATTTTGCTTTGGGTTCTGTTCGCTCATGAAATCCCGCCTCCTTATTGTAGCGTGTTTGATGGGTGAAAATGTGAATAAAACTTGAAATCTGTCAGTCCGACAGGCGGAATTTGTCCAGTTCGGGTGTATCGTCGTACCACAGGCGGTTCATAAACAGACCGCAGGCAGGCAGGGTCGGTCCGGCCTGCTCTCGGTCGCAGGCGAGCAGTACGTCGCGCACCTGCTCGGGCGCCAGCTTGCCGCCGCCGACATACGTCAGCGTGCCCGCAATCGCGCGGACCATGTTGTACAGGAAGCCGTCGCCGCAGACGCGGATGCGAATGAGGTCATCCACCGGCTCCACCTCGCACCAGAAAATGGTACGAACCGTGCTCTTGACCGGTGTGCCCTGACTTCTCACGGATGCAAAGTCCTGCTTGCCGACAAAATACTGTGCGCCTTCCTGCATTTTTGTAATATCCAGCGGATAATTGTACCGATATGCGTACCGCGCGTGGAACGGGTCCCGCAGGGTGGAAGGAAACAGATAATAGGCGTATTCCTTTTTGGTGCAGTTGAAGCGCGCATCGAAGTCCTCGGGAACCTCGATTGCGCCGGAAACCGCAATGTCCTCGGGCAGAAAGCTGTTGAGCGCATACGGCAGACGGTTCATCGGGATCGTGCAGTCTGCGTGGAAGTTTGCTACATACCGGCGGGCATGAACGCCGGAATCCGTGCGTCCGACACCGGAAACATGAACTTTTTGCTTCAGCAGATGGAAAATCACGTCCTCCATGCTCTCTTGGATGGAAGGACCGTTTTTCTGAATCTGCCAGCCGTTAAAATTTGTGCCGTCATAAGATAAAACTAATGCAATATTCTTCATAGCTATAAAAGTTAAGCGTTGGAAGTGGATGATGATAAAAGTATTCCGTGCGGCGGGCTGAGGGCAGCCCGCCCTACAATATAGATTTACATTAAAGGCCAAAGTGTTTCAGTGCAATAACAACCACAAACAAGGCTGCTACCCAAAGTAAAGCACAAATATCCACCCGGGCGATCTTGAGCTGGCGCATGCGGGTGCGGCCGACATCGCCGCGGTACAGTCGGCACTCCATGGCGGTAGCGAGTTCGTCCGCGCGGCGGAACGCCGAGATGAACAGCGGCACGAGAATCGGGATCATGGCCTTGGCACGCTGAATCAGGTTGCCGGAGTCGAAATCCGCGCCGCGCGCCTTCTGTGCCGAGATGATCTTCTCGGTTTCTTCGATGAGGGTCGGGATAAAGCGCAGTGCGATCGACATCATCATGGACAGCTCATGCACTGGCGCGTGCAGCTTTTTGAGCGGAGAAAGCAGACGCTCGAGTCCGTCGGTCAGCTGAATCGGTGAGGTGGTGTAGGTGAGCATGGAAGTTGCGATGATGAGCAGCATCAGGCGCAGCACCATGAAAATGGCCAGCTTAATGCCTTCCATACTGATGTGCAGGAAGTGCCATTGGAAAATGTAGGTACCCGGTGTATAGAACAGATTGAGCACCGCCGTGAAAATGACGATGAATAGGATCGGCTTGAGGCCGCGCAGCACCATTTTAGGCGAAATACGCGAAATACCGATGACAACGGCAAGAAATGCGATGATCAGCGCATAGGAAACCGGGCCTTGCGCGAGAAACAGAAGCACGATGAATGCCACCGTCAGCACGATCTTTACGCGCGGGTCAAGACGGTGCACCGCACTGTTGCCCGGAAAAAACTGACCGAGGGTAATATCCTTCAGCATTCGTGAGCAGCCTCCTTCCGCTTGCAGGCACGCAGGGCATCCATTGCCTGCGCTACGGTGTAGACCGAGGTATCAACATCGTGACCGCGCTTTTTCAGCTCAAGCATGACCTTGGTGATCATCGGGATGTCCAGTCCGGCGGCAATGATCTCGTCCGCGTGCGAGAAAACCTCGCGCGGCGTGTCGCAGAACAGCACCTTGGCGTGATTCATCACAAGCAGACGGTCGGCAATCTGTGCGATATCCTCCATCGAGTGGGACACGATGAGGATGGTCGCGCCGGACTGCTTGTGGTAGCTGCGGACCAGCTCAAAAATCTCGTCACGGCCCGCCGGATCGAGGCCCGCGGTCGGCTCATCGAGCACGAGTACGTCCGGCCGCATGGCGATAACGCCTGCGATGGCTACGCGGCGCTTCTGACCGCCGGACAGCGCAAACGGAGACTGGTCGGCAAGCTCGGGTGCAAGGCCGACTGCCGCCATGGATTCGCGCACGCGCTCATCAATCTCGGCCTGCGGCAGTTTCATGTTGGTCGGGCCGTAGGCAATGTCCTTCGCGATGGTCTCCTCGAACAACTGGTATTCCGGATACTGGAATACCAGGCCGACGCGGAAGCGCGTTTCGCGGCTGCACTTGCCCTTGGCATCCCAGATGGACTTGCCGTCGAGCAGGACCTCGCCTTCGGACGGCTGCAGCAGACCGTTCAAGTGCTGAATGAGCGTAGACTTGCCCGAACCGGTGTGACCGATCACACCGAGAATTTCGCCTTTTTCGATTTTCAGGTCAACATGGTCAAGTGCAACACGCTCAAAGGGGGTGCCTGCGCCGTAAACGTGCGTCAAGCCCCTCGTTTCAAGTATGGTTGACATAAGATTCTCCTTCGGATAATCAATGGAGAATGGGAAATTGCTAATGGAAAGTTAAGGTATCCATGCGAAGTACGGTTATAAATGCGCCGTGCAGCGGCGAAACCATCATTCGCCATTCTCCATTTTCAATTTTCAATTCAAATATTCTTGTTCGAGAATATCTGCACATTCCTCAATCGAGAGTGCGTCGATCGGCAGCTTTTCGCCGTCCTGCTGATCGAGGTCGTACAGGACTTCGATGGTCTGCGGTACGGTCAGGGAAGCCGCGCGCAGCTTGTCCACCTGCGTGAAAATCTCGCGCGGAGCGCCGTCCATCAGCACGTTGCCCTTGTGCATGACAACCACACGCTGCGCCTGTACGGCTTCGTCCATGTGGTGGGTGATAAGGATAACGGTGATGCCGAATTTGCGGTTCAGCTCACGGACAACATTCATGACCTCACGGCGGCCCTGCGGGTCGAGCATGGCGGTCGGCTCATCGAGTACAACGCAGCGCGGCATCATGGCGATAACGCCTGCGATTGCGATTCGCTGCTTCTGTCCGCCGGACAGACGGTGCGGCGCCTGTGCACGGTATTCGTACATGCCGACGGCACGCAGTGCATCGTCAACGCGCTTGCGGATCTCTGCGGGCGGCACGCCCATGTTCTCCAGCGCGAATGCAACATCTTCTTCAACAACGGTAGCGACAAGCTGGTTGTCCGGGTTCTGGAATACCATCGAGACGGTCTTGCGCACCTCATAGGTGTTGTTTTCGTCGCGGGTGTCCATCATGTCAACGTAGCATACGCCGCCGGTCGGCAGACGGATCGCGTTGAAGCAGCCGGCAAGCGTACTCTTGCCCGAGCCGTTGTGACCGAGCACCGCGACGAACTCGCCGCGCCGGATGGAAAGATTTACGCCCTTTAGCACAGGAACGGAAAGCTGTCCGTCCTCGGTGGGATAGGCGTACTGCAGGTTTTCGGTTTTGATGATTTCACTCATTTATTTTCGTCCTTCGGTAGATTTCAAAGGGTTGATGGTACAATATGCACCGGATAAATAAAATATCGTAGGGCGGGGTGCTGTGAATTTACTCCTCGGCGATAAACCGTGCCGACGAGCCGCACGGCAGCACCAGACCGGTCGATTCGACCGGCAGGCCAAGCTCCTGCGCCTCAATCTTGCCAGCGGCGCGTTTGCCTGCGGTGATGCCGAGCAGATAGCTCATCACAGACGGCGCCAGACCGGTGGAATAGCTGGAAATGAGCACGAACAGCGGCTTGTCGCTCAGCACGCCCATGGTCAGGTCTATGAAGTCGGCAACGTCCTCCTCGATCTTCCACGTCTCGCCGGACGGACCGCGGCCGTAGCTCGGCGGGTCCATAATAATCGCGTCGTACTTGCGTCCGCGGCGGATCTCGCGCTGCACGAACTTTTTGCAGTCGTCCACGATCCAGCGGATTGGGCGGTCACTCAGGCCGGAGGACGCGGCGTTCTCCTTGGCCCACTGCACCATGCCCTTGGACGCGTCAACATGGCAGACGGACGCGCCGGCGTTTGCCGCCGCGAGCGTTGCACCGCCGGTGTAGGCGAACAGATTGAGCACGTTGATCGGGCGGCCTGCGTGACGGATCATCTTGTCGATAAAATCCCAGTTGGCAGCCTGCTCGGGGAACAGACCGGTATGCTTGAAGCTCATCGGCTTGAGCTGGAACGTCAAATCGCCGTAGTGGATGGCCCACTGCTCGGGCAGCTTGCGGATTTCCCACTTGCCGCCGCCTGCGTTCGAGCGATGATAGATGGCGTTCGGCTTGTTCCAAACCTTACAGTCCTTGTCGCGCGGCCAGATAGCCTGCGGGTCGGGGCGCTGCAGAATCTGATTGCCCCATCGTTCAATTTTTTCACCGCCGCCGCAGTCGAGCACGGCGTAGTCCTTCCAATGATCTGCGATCCACATAAATATTCTCCATTACATTATATATAAGTAGTTGTTTACACAATAATTCAGTATCTATTCTACCACCAAATATGCACTAACGCAATGAAAAGCGATTAGAAATAAAAGATGTCAAGACAGCGTATTTTGGCGAATACAGCAAAACGGCTGCACCGCAAAGTACAGCCGTTCGAGCGGGAAAAGCGGTCAGAACCGTTCGCAGTAGCCTTCGCCGCCGTTTGCAAGCGACTTGAGGGCAGTTTCGCGGCGTTCCTCAGGCTCGTCCGAGATACATACCGCATCGGTCAGCACCTGCCGCGCCTGATACGGTAGATCGAAGAATTGCTCCATTGCCCGCGGACTGTGTCCCATTTCCTGCATAAAATGAAAGGGAATCTCACCGGAGACCTGTTTTTTCCTGTCCTGTGCCATAATTGCACGCTCCTTTCGATTGCAGTATCTCCGGGAATCGTGCTATAATACCATTATAAAATTAGTAATGAGTAATTAGGAATTAGTAATTATAGAGTGGAGAGTGAAGAGTTGAGAGCACCTTATCTCTTCACTCTGCAATCTCCACTCTTCACTCTCATATCAAGGGGTAAGAAATGGATTTACAGAAGAACAAGGTTTATCGTTGTCAGATTACGGATTACACAGCGGACGGTACGGGGTTTGCGAAGATCGAAGGCCGGGCGGTATTTGTACCGCGTACGGCAGTTGGCGATCAGTGCGATGTACGCATTGTCAAGGTGACGAAAAATGTGGCGTTCGGCAGGGTAGAGAAGATTATTGTGCCGTCGGCACAGCGTACTGCGCCTGCGTGTCCGGTGGCGGATAAGTGCGGCGGCTGCTGTTATCAGCACATCACCTACGGGGAAGAACTGCGTGCAAAGGAGAAAAAGGTGCGTGATGCGCTGACGCGCATTGGCGGTCAGGACGGCGCAAAGCTGCTCGGCATTACGGGTGCGCCGACGACTGAGCATTACCGCAATAAGGCGCAGTATCCGGTCGGACGGGACAAAGAAGGCAGCATCGTTACCGGCTTTTACCGTCCGCGCAGCCACGACATTGTGCCGGTGGAGAAATGCCTCATTCAGTCGGAAACGGCGGACAAGATTGCCGCCGTGGTGCGTGAATGGATGACGGAATTTTCGGTCATGCCGTATGATTATGAGAAAAAACGCGGTACGATTCGGCATATTTACGTCCGCGTGGGTGAAAAAAGCGGGGAGAGCCAGCTGACGCTCATTTCCGCAACCAAGAAAATGCCCAAACTGGATGTGCTGGTCGAGCGCCTGCGCGCGGCAGCGCCGTCGCTGACGGGTATTCTGCTTAACCACAACCAGCGCGACGACAACGTGATTCTGGGTAACCGGACGGATGTTCTCTGGGGTGAGCCGATGCTGGAGGACCGCCTGTGCGGGCACACGTTTTTGCTCTCGCCCGAGGCGTTTTATCAGGTCAATCACGCGCAGGCCGAGCGTCTGTATGCGTGTGCGGTGGACTACGCCGGTCTGACCGGCGAGGAGACTGTGCTTGACCTCTACTGCGGTGCGGGTACGATCACGCTGGCGCTGGCCGAGCACGCAAAGACTGCCATTGGCGTGGAAATCGTGCCGGAGGCCATCGAAAACGCCAAGCGCAACGCGCTCCGCAACGGCATGGAAAACACAGAGTTCTTCTGTGCGGATGCGGGTCAGGCAGCGCAGCGGCTGGCCAAGCGCGGTATTGATGTGCTGGTGGTCGATCCGCCGCGCAAGGGTCTGGACGCGACTGCACGCGACGCGATTCTTAAAATGCAGCCGCCTAAGGTCGTGTACGTTTCGTGCGACCCGGCAACGCTTGCGCGTGATGTGGCGGAGCTGTGCGGCGCAGGCTATACGCTCGAGAAGGCACAGGCGTTCGATCTGTTCCCGAGAACTTTTCATGTTGAGACGGTTGCTGTTCTATCTCGGAAATCTGCATCGAAGTCTTTCATACCGGTTTCCATCAGTCCGAAGGACATGGGGCTGTCTGAGGAGAAGGAGCAGCCGACGTACGCGAACATCCGCGATTACGTCCAGAAAACGCACGGCATGAAGGTCAGCTCCCTGTACGTCGCGCAGATGAAGGCCGAGTGCGGACTGGAAACGCAGGCCGACAGGTCAGGCGACAAGAAGCAACCGAAGTGCCCGCCCGAGAAGCGTGAGGCGATTCTGGATGCGTTCCGTCACTTCGGACTCATAGGAGAAGACGGGACGGAGGAATAGGACGCTGTAATTTGCGTTTTAAGACGTTTTAAGCCCGTTTGGGTACTCGTGTACCCCTCGGGCTTTTTTCATGCCTTAAAACGGCTCTGAAGCGGTCTGAGGACGTTCGAGCGCCCATGTGCATCTCGCGTCCGCTCGATGCAAGGGTGGCCGCCCTGCGGGCGGCAGTCGGATGTGGGCGGACGTACAGAAGGGATGCGGCATGGGCCTCGTTCCATTTTGCCGGCCGTTCGTTAATGTCTATTAACGCTGAGAACTTTTGTTCCAGTTTTGAAATTCGATTTAGTGCTCATTTATGAGGGTTTTTTCCTGAAAAAGTGCGATTTGTTCCAGTTGTTCCAATTCGCAAAATCGGAGTTGGAACAGGTTTTTCCCGTATCTACCAGGCATTTCTAGTAAATGTTCCATTTGTTCCAATTATTTTTAACTTACGCGTAAGAGAAAAAATATAGGAAGGGGTCCATATATGTATGTATATATATAAAACTTGTTAGAAACCGGAACAATTGGAACAAATGAGCAAAACCGCAGGTAAACACGTAAAAATCCTGTTCCAATTCGAAAAACGGAGTTGGAACAAGATTTAGCGAATCGAGCAAAACCGCAGGTAAACAGGGAAAAGTCTTGTTCCAACTTTTTTGGAACAAACTGGAACAAAACTGGAACAGACCCCGCAATCCTTGGCGTACGTCCTCTTCCCCCGCCGACTTTTCAGGGGGCGCGAGCGAACTTTTTTGAATTGATTTCTGCCCATAAACGAGCGGAAATAGGCTCTGAGCAGGGGTAACGAAATAATAAGTGTTGCGAAGTTAGTGTTAACGCCGTATAATAAAAGCTGTATAGATGAATGGCTCAGCACCCGTCCCGTCCTTGATGCGGGGTTGCTATCGGGAATAGGAGCCGAGCGCTCGGTCGAATAGGCCGTGCGTCACGGGCGAAACAACGAACACGAAGCTCCCGTGGAAACCGAGATAGACAAGGCTTTGCGCCTCTGTCCCTCTCTGGTTTCCACGGGAGCTTTTTTTGTTTCGCGAAAAGGATTTTGAACATGGAGGTGGCTGGTTATGGCTAAGGCAAAGCAGCAAGTGAAAGGGTCGAAGCCCTCTTATATGACGACGTATGAGGCGGCAGATTTCCTCGGTTTTACCGCAGGCACGCTCCGCGTCTGGCGCTCTCAGGGCAAGGGTCCGAGTTACTACAAGGTCGGTAGCACGGTTCGCTATGAGATGGATGACCTTGAGGCGTGGAAGAACGAGAACGTGAAGCACGTCGAGCTGACGAATTAAGGAGGTGAGTTTATGGAGGCAAAAGAAAACCGCCCCGACGCCTGCACAGCTTCCGGGACGGCCAAATCAATTTATAAAGATTTTAGCACGGATGCGCCTGATATTCAAGAGGAAAAGGGCTGGCTGTGCCTGCCCGAGGATTGCGTCGATATGGTCGCCGTTTGCGAGGAGCAGAGCATCGCGTACGACAATCTTCTCGCGTACGCCGCCCTGTCCTACCTTCAGGGCATCGACGCCGAGAATCCGCCCTCTCGCGACACGCTCAAGTTCGAGCTTCTGACGCTGACGAACCGCTGCATCGACGCGTACAACCTGGGCAAGCGCGACCCGAACGCTCCTGCCGGAGCGAAGCGCAAGGACGCCTATCCTGACGAGAAGCAGGGCGCGGAGCGCTACAAGCGCCTGTCGGGTCTCCATTTCTTGCAGATTGCCATTGTCCTGCGCGAGCTGCATCACGCTATCGGGATACCCTGCAACAGGGCTGACGAAGACGGCAATTTCGACATAGGCGTCTATCAGGAGAGCGGTCCGAACAAGGGGTGCTATGACACGACCGAAGGGGTCCTGACGCGCCTGATTCGCAGCTACAACATGGCAATCACCACGCAGGGCGTCACCGAGACGGTCGCCACCCTTCGCGACATCTGCGAGAAGAAGAGGGTGTGCACGGACAAAGACCTCGTCGCCGTGAACAACGGCATCTATGACTACGGCAACAAGATTCTGATGGCGTTCGACCCTGCGTTCGTCTTTACGAGCAAGAGCCACGTCGATTTCGTCGACCATGCGCCGAATCCCGTCATCCATAACGGCGATGACGGCACCGATTGGGACGTCGTGTCGTGGATGGATGAGCTTTCCGACGACCCGGAAATCGTCAAGCTCCTATGGCAAATCGTCGGAGCGACCATCCGCCCGAACGTGAGCTGGAACAAATCGGCATGGTTCTATTCGACGCTGGGCAACAACGGCAAGGGCACGCTGTGTGTCTTGCTGCGTAACCTATGCGGGTCGGGCGCTTGGGCATCCATTCCCCTGAAGAACTTCTCGGAGCCGTTCATGTTGGAGCCTCTGACCCGCGTGTCCGCCGTCATCACCGACGAGAACGATACCGGCACGTTCGTGGACGACGCGGCGGCGCTCAAGAGCGTCATCACGGGCGACCCCTTCCAGCTGAATCGCAAGCACAAGGCACCCCGCAACGTATTGTTTCGCGGGTTCATGATTCAGTGCGTCAACGAGCTGCCGAAGCTCCGCGACAAGTCCGAATCCATGTACCGCCGCCTGCTGGTGATTCCGTTCGACAAGCGATTCCAGGGATGCGAGCGCAAGTACATCAAGGACGACTACCTGAACCGTCAGGACGTTCTCGAGTACGTGCTCTACCGCGTGCTCGCCGAGACCGACTATTACGAGCTTGCCGAGCCGGATGCTTGCTCGGTGCTTTTGGATGATTTCCGCGTGGCGAACGACCCGCTGCGTCAGTTCGCCGACGAGATTTTCCCTGCGGCGTCTTGGCATCTGCTCCCCTGCAAGTTCCTGTACGACCTGTACCGCCATTGGTTCCAGCGCAATCAGCCCTCCGGTCGCATGCTTGGCCGAAACGCTTTCTATGAATCAATCGAGGGCCTTGCCGAGGAACAGGGCTGGCAGTTGCAGGAGCGTGTTCGAAGCACTGGGCGTATGGATTTTCCCGAGCCGCTGATTCTCGAATACGAGGTCAAGGAGTGGATGAATCCGACGTATCGCGGTTCCGACCCGGACCGCGTTTGCACCCCGGACCCGAAGGGCAGCTATCGCGGATACGTGCGTATCTCGACCGCCTTCTTCGACGGCGGTTATGACATAGACGATTCAACGAACAAGGAGGAATAAATCATGAGCAATTTGACGCCTGATGAGCTGGCTCGACTTCGCCTGAAGGCGAAGCACGGGACGCTCACAGCGGAGGAGAGGGCTGCATTGGAAGCGTATGAGGCTGCGGCACAGCCCGCTCCTCAGACGCCCGTTCCGGCGGACACGGAAACGCTTCTCTGCTGTCCGTATTGCGGCCATGCGACTATCACAACGCAGATTGTGAGCGACGTGACGTATCGCAAGCCGGCCACGGTGATTGCGATGATGTTCGCTCCGCTCATTGCGGTTGTGCTGGCGTTCCTGTTGCGCAACATGTTCGTCACCGTACTGGCGCTGATAGTTGTCATTGTGTCCGCGCTTGTCCCGATGTGGGCGTTCTATCGCGGCAATTATTCGGTGACGCACAAGTATTACGTATGCCAGCGCTGCGGGTATGCCGAGCGGGATACGAAGTGGAAAATCGTGAACGACGGGGGCAAGGCGATTGAGGCCGTTGCTATGGGCATCGGCCTTACGCTCGTTCTGATTTTCTCGGCGTTCATGATTTCGAAGAACGTCGATTTTAGCTCTATGCCGACATGGGACATCCCGGCTGTCGAAGACACTAACGGCGGCAATGTTCAGGGCACCGATGGCGGCGGTAAGCAGACCATAGAGGACCTTGGCGACGGCACGATTTTGTTTCTGCCTGAGCATCAATAAACAAGACAAGGAGGAGTAAATCATGAGCACTAAGAAGAAGATTTCCGACATCGACAAGGCGATTGAGGAGATGCAGCAGCGCCGCGACGAGTGCTTTAAGCACATCGGCAAGGCGATGTACGAGAGCTGCCCCGAGCTGGGCGACATGAGCGTCGCCGACATGCGCAAGGCAGGGCGCTACCTGCACAAGATGTTGACCAAGAAGGCGCCTTCGCAGGGTGCCGCCCCTGCCCGAAACGGCGCGCCCGTCGCGTCCGATTCGGGCAGAACGTCCGCCCCGGACGGACGCGAGCCTATGCCCGCGGCGGGCTATGGCGAGGGCATGTAGCGAGGCAGTCGTGCCTCCTGTCCGGCACCCCGAAAGGGGTGTCCGGGGTGCCCCGTTCCGAATGGGATGCTTCGCCGAGTCGTC
>OLVP01000704.1_pt1 | contig 26051 bp, 18 predicted proteins | sample 1673281 | NCBI WGS metagenome assembly OLVP01 (sample SAMEA3178940, study PRJEB25190) | human gut metagenome | biome: human gut; feature: human-associated habitat; material: faeces | place: Austria | collected 2013
TTCAGAAGCTAAGGCAAAAACACGCACTCAGTATTCTGCTCTCAATCGCTCAACTACCCCGTGCCACTTTCTACTATCATTTGAAGCAGATGCAGAAAGAAGACAAATATGCATCTGTTAAGGAAGAAATCACAACGATTTACCACGAAAACAGGGGCCGGTACGGCTATCGCCGGATCACGGCAGAACTTCGCAAGCGCAATTTCCTCCTGAACCACAAGACTGTCCAGCGGCTTATGAAAGAGTTGGGCTTAGTTTGCCGTGTCAGGATGAAGAAGTATCGCTCTTATAAGGGAGAAGTGGGCAAAATCGCACCAAATCTGCTAAATCGGGATTTCCATGCCGAAAAGCCGAATCAGAAATGGGTCACGGATGTGACGGAGTTCAGCCTGTTTGGAGAGAAGCTCTACCTGTCCCCGATTCTCGATCTGCACAGCAGCGATCTGGTCAGTTACACCATATCGGATCATCCTGTACTCAGTATGGTAACCACCATGCTGGACGAGGCGTTTGCAAAGATCCCGGCCGGAACACGTCTGATTCTCCACTCTGATCAGGGTTGGCAATATCAACACAAGCAGTACCAGCGGATGCTTCGCGAGAAGGGGATCCGACAGAGCATGAGCCGCAAGGGAAACTGTCTGGATAATGCTGTGATAGAAAATTTCTTCGGACTGCTCAAAAGTGAACTGTTATATCTGCAAGAATTTCAATCCATGGAACACTTCAAACAGGAACTGATCGAATATCTGGATTACTACAACAACCGCAGGATCAAGGCAAAGCTAAAGGGCTTGCCGCCTGCAATTCACAGACAGCAAGCCCTTTCGGCTGCTTGAACAATTTTTACTTCAAAATATTGTCTAACTTTTGGGGGTCACTTCACTGAGGGGAGCCTTTATTTTTATATTTATACGCACAAAGCCGCATCGCTTTCGGTCAGGATGATATGACCGTCGGTGTCGGCATCGGCGGTGTACAATGTGCCGGGGTGGGCGGTGCCGGCGGCGATACGGTCGGCGAGGGCCTGCTCGACGGCGCGGCTGACCTTGCGGCGCAGTTCGCGGGCACCGTAGGGCGGCACAGTGTCCCCTGCCAGCACTTTGGCGGCGGACGCAGTATGGGTAAGCAGATACCCTTGCCCGGCAGCGCGGACTTCCAGTTCCCGCAACAGGCGGTCGGCAATACCAGCCAGTTGTTCGGGACCGAGTGGATCAAAGACGACGACTTCATCAAGGCGGCCCATCAGTTCGGGCCGGAAATAATCCTTGGCTTCCTGTATCGCCTGTTTGCTGCGGCGGGAGCGCTCGGTCTGCGCAGTGCCAAAACCCAGCGGGGCTGTCTGCCCGGACAGGCAGCGGGCACCCAGGTTGGAAGTGAGCAGGATAATGGTGTTGGAAAAATCCGCCCGCCGCCCCTGGGCATCGGTCAAAGAGCCACCCTCCAAGATTTGCAGCAACAGATTTTGAATGTCGCTGTGCGCTTTTTCAATCTCGTCAAACAGCACCACGCTGTAGGGGTGGCGGCGCACGGCCTCGGTCAATTGGCCGCCTTCCTCGTGGCCGACATAGCCGGGCGGCGCGCCCAGCAGGCGGGCGACAGTGTGCTTCTCCATATATTCGGACATGTCAAAGCGCAGCAGGGATTTCTCACTGCCGAACCAGCATTTGGCCAGTGTGCGGGCCAGCTGCGTTTTGCCCACGCCGGTGGGACCTAAAAACAGCATGGCACCGATGGGACGTCCGTTCTCCCGCAGGCCGGTGCGGCTGCGGCGGATGGCAGCGGCCACAGCAGAAACAGCAGCGGGCTGGCCGATGACCTCGGCACTGAGGCGGGCTTCCAGCTGGTTCAGCCGCTCCCGCTCGGCTTCCCCTACCCGCTCGGCCGGGACGCCGCTGGCCTTGCTGACGACCCGGGCAATATGACGCGGCGTCAGCACCCTGCGGCCGGAGGATTCCTTGTCGGTTATGCGAAGCGCGGCGGCTGCTTCGTCCAGCAGGTCGATGGCCTTATCCGGCAAAAAACGCCCCGGCAGGTAGCGCACGCTTAACTCCACGGCGGCGTGAATCGTCTCGGGCGGGATGGCGACACAGTGGTAACGCTCGTAACGGGGCATCAGGCCCAGCAGAATCTTTTCAGCGTTTTCGGGGGTGGGCTCTTCTACCATTACTTTTCCAAAGCGGCGCTCCAGCGCGGAATCTTTCTGGATGGTCTTGCGGTATTCCTCCGGCGTGGTGGCACCGATGAGCTGGATCTCGCCCCGGGCCAGCATCGGCTTCAGGATGCTGGCGGCGTCGATGGCCCCCTCGGCCGCACCGGCCCCGGCGATAAGATGGATCTCATCAATAAAAAGGATGGTGCTGCGGTCGCGGTAGAGTTCTTCCAGCAGGTTCTTGAACCGCTCCTCAAAATCGCCGCGGTACTTGGTGCCCGCTACCATCGAGGCCATGTCCAGTGCCAGCACCCGCTTGCCGCGCAGTGCCGGGGTGATTTGGCCGGATGCAATCGCCTGGGCCAGCGCTTCAGCCAGGGCACTTTTGCCAACGCCCGGCTCGCCCAGCAGGCAGGGATTGTTCTTCTGGCGTCGGCACAGAATTTCTACCATGCGTTCCAGCTCTTCCTCCCGGCACAGCACCGGGTCCAGGCGGCCCTCCTGCGCCAGGCGGGTCAGATCGCGGCCGTACTTTTCACTGGGGCGGCCGCTGCGGGCGGTGCTCATCCGGGGCTGTACGGGCAGTGTCATCTGGCCGGAAAGCTGGCGGCACTCCCGCGCGGCCTGGGGCACCTCGATGCCTGCGGCCGCCAGCCAGATACTGGCCGTGCAGGCAGTGTCCTCAAGCATGGCGCAGAGCAGGTGCTCGTTTTCGGCTTTGGCGGCGCTGGATGCATGGGCACCCAAAATGGCAAACTCGATGGCCTTGCGGCTGTCCGAGGAAAGGTCGTTTTTGCGCAGGCGGTGGGGCTGGCCGGTGCCGCTGCGCTTGGGGGCGGCCTCTGTCAAGGAGGCGGTGGTAACGCGCTTGCGGCGTAGAAAATCCGCTGCAGGGCCCTGGGCTGTCTGCAGCATGGCCAGTAGCAGGTGCCCGGTATCAGCCGTGGCGCAGCCCTGCTGCCCGGCTAGGCGCAGCGCCGTGCGCACCGTGCGCGAGGCCCCGCGGGACAGCCCTTTATAAGAACGAAATAGCATTCTGGCGCCTCCTAAATTTTTCCTATAGTCAGTATAGACGTTCGACGCATAAATAATCCTCGAAACAAGGGAAAACATGGAATGACAAACGCTTCACGATGTGTTATAATAAAAAAGTCTGCAAAATCCGAGTATGAGGTGATACCAACATGCACAAACTGATGCGCTACATCAAGGGCTACGAAAAGCAGGCTGTTCTGGCACCCCTGTTTAAAATGCTGGAAGCAACCTTTGAACTTTTTGTGCCGCTGGTGGTGGCGAGCATTATCGACACCGGTATCAAAAATGGCGATGCCGTGTTCATCTGGCAACGCTGCGGTCTGCTGATTCTGCTGGCAGCTATCGGCCTGACCTGCAGCCTGACGGCCCAGTACTTCTCCGCTAAAGCGGCGCTGGGCTTCAGTACCGCGCTGCGCAGGGACCTGTTCCGCCATATCAACACGCTGAGCTACAGCGAGCTGGACGGCATCGGCACCCCGACATTGGTCACCCGCATGACCAGCGACATCAACCAGGTGCAGAACGGCGTAAACCTGACGCTGCGCCTGCTGCTGCGCAGCCCGTTCATTGTCATTGGCGCGCTGATCATGGCCTACACCATCAGCTCGCGGCTGACCCTGCTGTTTATTGCGGCAACGGTCGTTATTTCGCTGATTATTTATCTCATTATGCGCGCCACGGTGCCCATCTATCATGAGGCCCAGAGCGGCTTGGACAAGGTCACCCTGCTGACCCGTGAAAACTACGTGGGCGCCCGTGTGGTGCGTGCCTTCTCACGCCAGGCGGACGAATTGGCCGCCTTTGTAGAGACCAACGACCACCTGCGCAGCATCCAGACGATGGCAGGCCGCATCTCGGCCCTGATGAACCCGCTGACCTACCTGGTCATCAACCTGGCCATCATTGCCCTGCTGATGCGCGGCAGCCACGAGGTCAATAATGGCGCGTTGACCCAGGGCGAGATCATCGCGCTCATCAATTATATGAACCAAATTCTGGTCAGCCTGCTTCGCCTGGCTGATCTGGTCATCTCAGTGACCCGCGCCCTGGCCAGCGGTATGCGCGTGAACGAGATCTTGAACACGCACACCACGATGCCTGATCCTGCCGCCGCAGAGCTGGATGTAGAACCCGCTGCCCCGGCTGTGGCGTTTGACGACGTGACTTTCGCCTACAACGGCGCTGGTGCGCCCAGCCTGACCAATGTAAGCTTTACGGCTAAGCCTGGCGAGACCATTGGCGTTATCGGCGGTACCGGCAGCGGTAAATCGACCTTGATCGACCTGGTGTGCCGCTTCTATGATGCAACGACCGGTACGGTGTCGCTGTTTGGCCACAATGTAAAAGAGTACGGCTTTACCCAACTGCGCCGCATGGTAGGCATTGTGCCCCAGCAGGCCGTGCTGTTTACCGGTACCATCCGCGATAACATGCGCTGGGCTGCCCCCGATGCCACCGACGAAGAAATTTGGCAGGCACTGGAAATTGCCCAGGCAGCAGACTTTGTGCGCACCAAGCCCGGTATGCTGGATGCGCCCGTGGAGACTGCAGGCCGCAACTTTTCCGGCGGCCAGCGCCAGCGTTTGACGATTGCCCGCGCGCTGGTGCCGAAGCCGAAGGTTTTGATTCTGGACGACAGTGCCTCGGCACTGGACTTTGCCACCGACGCTGCCCTGCGCAAGGCTATTAAAGAAAAGACCGAAGGAATGACGGTATTCATCGTCTCCCAACGTGCAGCCGGCGTGCAGCACGCCGACCACATCTTAGTGCTGGATGACGGCGTGCTGACCGGCGACGCCACGCACAGCCATTTGCTGAAGACTTGCGAGGTCTACAAAGAAATCTGCCTGAGCCAGCTGAGCAAAGAGGAGGTGGAGAAGACCTTATGAGCAAGCGGAAACAGAAAGTGAATAAGGGCACGCTCCGCCGTGTGCTGGAGCTGATCCGCCCCTATGCCGGGCTGGTGGTGCTGACGCTGGTGCTGGCCGTGGTTACTGTGGTCACTACCCTGCTGGCTCCGGTCATCTCCGGCAAGGCGGTAGACCATATTATCGGCCCCGGCCAGGTAGACTTTAGCGGCGTGGGCAAGCTGGCCATTGCCATGGCGGGCACAGTAGCCTGCACGGCTGTCTCGCAGTGGTTGATGAACGTGGTCAACAACCGTATTACCTTCCACGTCGTGCGCGATATGCGTGTGCGCGCCTTTGAGCAGCTGGAACAGCTGCCCCTGAAATATATGGACGCCCACCGCCCCGGCGATGCCATTAGCCGCATCACCACCGACGTGGAGCAGTTCAGCGACGGCCTGCTGCTGGGCTTCACCCAGCTGTTTACCGGCATCCTGACCATCTGCGGTACGCTGGGCGTGATGCTGTTCATTGAATGGCGCATCGCGCTGGTGGTCGTGGCGCTGACGCCGCTGTCGATTTTTGTGGCGCGCTTTATTGCGACCCACACCTACTCGATGTTTAAGGTGCAGAGCGAGACCCGCGCCGAGCTGACAAGCCTGGTGGATGAGCTGGTCGGCAACGAGCATTTGGTGCGTGCCTTTGGCTACGAGAGCCGCGCCGAAGAACGCTTTGATAAGATCAACCTGGACCTGCAAAGCTGCGGCGTGCGGGCGGTGTTCTTCTCATCGATGACCAACCCCTGCACCCGCTTTGTCAATGCGCTGGTATATGCCGCGGTCGGCGTGCTGGGCGCGTTTGCGGCCATCGCAGGTGGCATCACGGTCGGCGATTTGTCCGTGTTTTTGAACTACGCCAACCAGTACACCAAGCCGTTCAACGATATTTCGGATGTCATGACCGAGTTCCAGAACGCTTTGGCCTGCGCCCAGCGTGTGTTTGACTTTATCGATGAAACGCCCATCCTGCCAGATGCCCCGGATGCGGTGGAACTGTCCCACGGTGCCGGTGCGGTCGAGTTTGAGCATGTGAAGTTCCGCTATGTGCCGGATGTGCCCTTGATCGAGGATATGAACCTGAAAGTGGAGCCCGGCCAGCGTATTGCTCTGGTTGGCCCCACCGGCTGCGGAAAGACCACGTTGGTCAACCTGCTGATGCGATTCTACGAGATCAACGGCGGTACCCTGCGGTTGGACGGCCATCCCATCGACACCGTGACGCGGGACAGCCTGCGCGGCAACCTAGGCATGGTACTGCAGGAGACCTGGCTGAAAGCCGGGACCATTGCCGAAAATATCGCCTACGGCAAGCCCGATGCCACGCGGGAAGAAATCATCGCAGCAGCCAAAAAGGCACGTGCCCACAGCTTTATCTGCCGCCTGCCCAACGGCTATGATACCGAGGTGGCCGAGGACGGAGGCAATATCAGCCAGGGCCAGCGCCAGCTGCTTTGTATTGCCCGCGTGATGCTGCGCCGCCCGCCGATCCTGATTTTGGACGAAGCAACGTCCAGCATCGATACCCGTACCGAGGTATTGGTACAGGATGCTTTTGAGGAACTGATGAAGGGCCGCACGAGCTTTATCGTGGCCCACCGCCTGTCCACCATTAAAAATGCCGACCAGATTTTGGTGATGAAGGACGGCAATATCATTGAGCGCGGCACCCACGACGAACTGCTGGACCGTGGAGGCTTCTACGCCAAGCTGTACGAAAGCCAGTTTGCCAAGGCTTAAGTTATAGGGAAAGTAAATACGCTAAAGGAGAAATGAACTATGAGCAAGATCACTCTGCCGGAAAACTACCAAAGCCTGTTGGGCCTGTATGACACACAGAAAGCCATCGGCCTGATCAAGACCATCTTTCAGGAAAAGATCTGCATGGCCCTGCACCTGAAGCGCGTGACCGCTCCCCTGTTCGTCATGCAGGGCAGCGGCCTGAACGACGACCTGAACGGTGTGGAGCGCCCAGTCGCCTTTGATGTCCCCTGCCTGAACCAGGAGGCTGAGGTGGTGCACAGCCTGGCTAAATGGAAACGTTACGCCCTGTACAAGTACGGCTTCCGCCCCGGCCAGGGCCTGGTGACTGACATGAACGCCATCCGCCGCGACGAGGAACTGGACAACCTGCACAGCATCTATGTCGACCAGTGGGACTGGGAGAAGGTCATCACCGCCGACCAGCGCACGCTGGACTTTTTGCAGGACACTGTGCGGGATATTGTGGATGCTGTCTGCGCGACCTCGGATGAGCTGCGCTGGAAGTTCCCAGAACTGAAAAATATCCACCTGGGCCGCGATGTGACCTTTATCACCACCCAGGAACTGGAGGACATGTACCCGGACTACACACCCAAACAGCGCGAGAACGCCTTTGCCAAGGAGCATGGCACCATCTGCATCATGAAGATCGGCGGCAAGCTCAAGAGCGGCAAGCCCCACGACGGCCGCGCCCCGGACTACGATGATTGGGCGCTGAACTGCGACATCCTTTTCTGGCATGTGCCCTTGGGCTGTGCGCTGGAGCTGTCCAGCATGGGTATCCGTGTCAATGCGGAATCTCTGCGCCGCCAGCTGGAAGAAGCCGGCTGCCCGCAGCGTGCGGAACTGCCCTTCCACAAGATGCTGCTGGACGGCACCCTGCCCCTGACCATGGGCGGCGGCATCGGCCAGAGCCGCCTGTGCATGCTGCTGTTGGGTAAGGCACACGTAGGCGAGGTGCAGGTCAGCCTGTGGGACGACGACACCGTAGCCGCCTGCGAGAAGGCGGGCATCGCGCTGCTGTAAGTTTAGCATTGACAAACAACAGCCAATTGTGTTATTATTATCTAGTACCCGCTAGTATAGCACAATTGGCAGTGCAGCTGATTTGTAATCAGCAGGTTGTAGGTTCGAGTCCTATTACTAGCTCCAAAACAAAACTCCCCGGAACACGGTTTGTGTTCCGGGGCGTTTTGTTTGTGATTTTTGGGAAAAGTAGATTATTTCCCAGCCTGAAGAACAGCTTGCAGGGCGCAGTAGTCTTGCAGAGTCAGCTGTTCCGGGCGGGAGCGGGGGTCCAGGTGAGCAGCTTCCAGGGCGGAGAGGACGGTGGCTTTTGGCAGCTGCAGACCGTTGGAGATGGCGTTAGCGGCGGTCTTGCGGCGCTGAGAGAAGGCGGCGCGGATCAGGGAGAAGAAAGCTTTCTCATCTCCGCCCGGCACTTCAACCGCAGGTGTTTTGCGGACGTTCAAGCGGATGACCGCGCTAGTGACCTTGGGGGCCGGGTAAAAACTGCCGGGCTGTACGGTAAAAAGCAACTTTGGCTCGGCATAATAAGCCACCGCATAGCTGATGGCACCAGCGTCACGGGTACCAGGAGCAGCGCAAAGGCGCTGTGCGGCCTCTTTCTGGACCATGACGGTAATATTCTCGATGGGGAGTTTCTCTTCTAACAGGCGCATCAGAATCGGGCTGGTGATGTAGTACGGCAGGTTGGCGCAGACAGCCACCGGCTTATCGCCGAATTCCTCGGCCAGCAGGGCTTTGAGGTTGACCTTGAGGACATCGTTCAACACCAGCTTGAAATTGTCATAATCGGCCATCGTTTCTTCCAACAACGGCGGCAGGCGCTTGTCCACCTCGATGGAAACGACCTTATCGGCGCGTTTGCAAAGCTGCTCGGTCAGCACGCCGATGCCGGGGCCGACTTCCAGCGCACCCCAGCCGGGGCCGATACCGGCCTCATCGGCAATGCGAGGGCAGATGCCGGGGTTGATGATAAAATTCTGGCCAAAGCCTTTGGACAGGGCAAAATCATACCGTGCGCAAAGGTCGCGGATGGTAGACAAATCGGTCAGGGTAGGCAAAGCGGGCTCCTCTCAGCACAGGAAAAGTCGGAAAATCAGTTCTGGCCAGACAGCATCTTGGCGGTGTTCAGGGCCTTGCTGATCTGGGGGTCGGTGTCGACGGTGTAATCGTAATAGGCATTCTGTTCGTCGGAGGACAGCGCAGCGTCCACATCAGGGGTCAGGCCCAGGTCGTTCCAGGATTGGCCCTCGTTGTCCAGCAGCAGACCGATAGTGATGTAGGCGGCGGAGCCATCGGAAAAGCTCTGGGCGTCGCTCATCACAACACCCTTACCGGCGGTGCGGGTGCCTACGATGGTGGCGCTGTTCATCTTGCGCAGGGCATTGGCAAACAGCTCGGCACCATCGGAGGTGCTGCCGTTGACGAGGACGACCATGGGCACGGTGACCTCGTTTTCATCGGACATGCGCAGCAAGGTGATGTTGCCGTCCTTGTCCTCCTGTTGGGCAATGACGCCGGAAGGCACGCAGTAGTCGGCGCAGACCAGCGAGGCGTTCAGGTTCTCACCGATATTGTCGCGCACATCGAAGATGAAGCTGGCAGCGCCCTGGTTCAGCAGGTTGTCCACAGCAGAGCGGAACTCGCTGGCCGTGCCGGAGGAGAAGGCGTCGATGCGGACATAGCCGCAGGTGTCGCCAATCATCTGGCTGGAAACGGTGGTGGTGCGGTAGTTGCTGTGCACCAGGTCGACGGTCTGCTCCTGTCGGTCGGGCGTCAGGTAGGTGATGGTGGTGGTGGTCCCCTCTTCGCCCAGCAGGGCCGAGGTCAGGGAGGCAGTGTCGGTCATGGACTTGGTGGACATATCGCCGATGGCAGTGATGTAACCGCCGACCTGCAGACCGGCCTCGCTGGCAGGCGAGTTGCCGTAGACGCGGGTGATGCGGCCGTAGCCGGAGGACGGGTCGTTGACGACGGCCACGCCGATGCCGGTCAGCTTGCCGGACTCAACGGCCAGGCGCTCGCTGTAAGCTTTGGCGGTGTAGTAGCGGGCGTATTTATCGTTGATGCCCAGCATGTAACCAGCGGCCAAGGTGTCGTTCAGCGTGTCCTCGTTGATAGTGAAATACTCGTTGGAGCGGACAAAACGGTCGATTTCGGCCAGCTTGTTGTACTGGCGCTCCTTGCTTTTGACGCTGGACACGGTGGAGTTGAACATATTCATCGAGACAACCATCGTCAGAGAAAAAGTGACCGCCATGGCGATCAAGGCAATGGTGATGGTAACGCCGAGACTAATTTTTTTGCTCATGGGTTCAGATGGCTCCTTACAAAATAGTGCGGTCTTTTACAGAGTATAGGCCAGACTGAAAAGAACGCTGGAGAAAAGGCTGATAATCATAACGACCGCAATAACAAGACAGAAAATGCGCACGGCTGGCTTATGTTTCTGGGGTTTCATCAGGACTTCCCTCCCCTTACGAGATGTAGTTGGTGACACTGGTCAACACACCGTTGACCTTCATTTCCAGGTGCAGATGGTTGCCGGTAGAATTGCCTGTGGTACCGACATAGCCCAGCAGCTTGCCCTTGGAGACAGTTTGGCCGACGCTGACCACGGGGGCGCTGTTCATGTGAGCATACAGGGTCGAATAGGTATTGCCGTTGGAATCGGTACCATGGTAGACCTGCACATAGTAGCCCCAGCTGTAATGGTAGGTGGCGGCGGTGACGACGCCATCAGCGATGGTGTAGATCTCGGTGCCGCCGGGGGCTGCATAGTCAGTGCCGCGGTGACCGCCGCCGCCGAAGTAGCAGGAAATGTACTTAAAGGTGGCCAGCGGGCGGCCGAAGTCCAGTGAGCAGGTAATGGAGGCGTTGCCATACTTCTTGTTCTGGGCTTCCAGATAGGAGTCCAGAGCGGCGGTGGCTTCGTCCAGCTTTTTGCGGGCTTCGGCTGCGGCCGCTTCGGCGGCCTCCTGCTGGGCAGAGGCTTCGTCCAGATCCTCGTTGGCCTGGGCAATATTGACGGCCAGTTCATCCTGTTTGCTGTTCAGCTGGGTGGTCTGCTCCTTCAGGCTGGCCTGGGTGGCTTCCATCTCGGCCTTAGCATTTTCCAGCTCGGTGCGCTGGTTCTCCAAATCGGCGCGCTGGTTCTCCAAATCCTGGCAGATGGATTGATCCTTGCTGCTGATTTGCTCCAGCGTCTGAGCAAAGGTTAGCAGCTGGTACAGGTTGGTGGCGCTGGACAGCAGTGCGATGGAACCACCGTCGTTGAGCATCTGCATAGCGCCCATGCGTTGTTTGAAATCGGACCAGCGCTGGTCATACTCGGCCTGTTTGTTGTCGACCTCGATTTGCTTATCGTCGATCTCGGTCTGCTTGAGGTAGATCTGCTCCTGCAGGTCGGTGATCTGGTCGCTGAGCAGCGAGATCTGGCTTAAAATCAGGTTCTTCTGTTCTTCCAGCTGGCTCTTGATGGCCTCGGCGTTTTCCTTGTTGCTCTGCGCTTCTTTCAGCGCGGCGTTGACCTTGTCCAGCTCAGCCTGCTTGGCGGAGACCTCAGCCTTCAGCTGGTCCTGCTTGGAGTCAGCCAGCGGCATGACATCAGTGGAGAAGGTCATGGTAAAGGCCAGGGCGGTGGCCAGCATAGCGGAAACGATCCGTTTGAAACGACGGGAAATTCTCATTGGCTTTTCTGTTCCTCTGTTTTCTCTTTCAGTAAATCGTAAATCAGACGTTCAGATGTTTACGGATGCTGGTGGCGGTACCGATGCCGCAGAGCACGAAGCCCAGCAGCGCAAAGCCGCCGACAAGGTAGTACCAGACGTCAGCCAGCGGCACCAGTTGGCCGCCAAACATCTGGGACAGATTGGACGGGTTCTCGGCATACCAGCGGGTCAGGGCATAGTAAGCGCCGCAGATGATGCCGGAGGCCAGTGCCGCGGAAATCAGGCCGGAGGTGACGCCTTCGACAAAGAACGGGAAGCGGATGAAGCCGTTGGTGGCACCGACCAGCTTCATGATGTTGATCTCCTTGCGGCGGTTAAAGACGGTGATCTTGATGGTGTTGTTGATGACCACGATGCTGACAATGGCCAGCACCAGCACGATGCCGTAGCAGGCGTAGGAAACGATCTTTTGCAGCGAGACGAAGACCTTGGACATCTCCAGCGGGGCGTTGACCTGGTAAACACCATCGATCTGGCGCAGCTGCTGGGAAACGGCCTCGATGTTATCAGGGCTGTCCACCACAACGCGGTAGTTGGGGTAGAACGGGTTATCGTTAGCGAAAGCATCCTGCAGGTTGGTGTAGGAGGACAGCATGTCGCTGTAAACTGCCAGCACGTCCTGGGGCGACATGTAGGTGACGCCCACCACGTGCTCAGTGCTGCGGATGGCGGTGTCAGCGGCGGCAATCTGGTCATCGCTGGCACCCTGGTCCATGTAGACAACGGTCTCGTTCTGGTCGCCGATATACTCGACCATGGCGTCGATGTTGACACCCAGCAGGTAGGCGGCGCCGATCAGTAACATGCAGACGGTCAGCACGCCCATGGAAGCAAAGGTCATAAGCCGGTTGGCTCGCAGGTTGTGCAGGCCCTGGCCGACCAGATAAGTAAAGCTGGAAAAACGCATGGTATCCCCTCTTATTTATTCCTCATCATCGTAATCTTCGTACTCATCGTAGCCGTTCTCACGCTCGGCCATGCGGGCGGCGTAGCGGCGGGCAACTTCGGGGTGCGAAGTGTCCGAGGCGACCATGCCGTTGGCCAGCTCGATGACGCGGTTGTTGTATTTGCGGGCCAGCTTATGTACCAGCTCGTGCTCGTGGGTGACAACCACCACCGTGATGTTGACCTTGTTGATGGCCTCAAACAGCTGCATGATGTCCATGGACATCTCGGGGTCGATGTTGCCGGTGGGCTCATCGGCAATGATGAGCTTGGGGCCGTGGGCCAAGGCGCGGGCTACCGCCACACGCTGCTGTTCACCGCCGGAAAGTTCGTCCGGCAGGCGGTCCATCTTATCCTCCAGACCGACCAGGGACAGAACATATGGGATGCGGGATTTGATCTTTTTGGTAGGAATGTTGGTCACGCGCATGGCGAAAGCCACATTCTCGTACACTGTCATGGTGGGGATCAGGCGGAAATCCTGGAAGACGACACCCATCTGGCGGCGCAGATACGGCACCTTGCGGCGCTTCATCTTGGTAAGGTCCTGACCGTTGATGATGACGCGGCCCTCGGTGGGCTTTTCTTCCATCTGGATCAGTTTGAGAAAGGTGGATTTGCCCGCACCGGAATGGCCAAGGATAAAGACGAACTCGCCGTCCTCGATTTGGATATTGATGTCATCGAGCGCTACGTTTTCGTCGTTGTGCGTCTCGTAAGTTTTTGAAACGTGTTCAAATTCGATCATTGGTTTTAACTCCCATGCCCTTGTGACTTCTTGTGGATGGTTACAGTCATACATATAATAGAATACCATGCCGGGGTGTTACGGTCAAGCACTTTTCTGTAGGCAAAATGCTAAAAAAGTCCTGCTGTTGTGCGTAGCAGCAGGACTTTTTGAAATCTTTGTGAATTTATGGAAATCAATACTTGGCCGGGTTGGCGGAAAGGTACTTTTTGACCATCAGCGCTACCTTAAAGACGATGGCGTCATCGAAGTTGCGCAGATCCAGGCCGGTCAGCTTGCGGATCTTCTCCAGGCGGTAGACCAGCGTGTTGCGGTGTACGAACAGGCCGCGGCTCGTTTCGGAAACGTTCAGGTTGTTCTCGAAGAAGCGCTGGATGGTGAACAGCGTCTCAGCGTCGAGAGAATCGATGCTCTCCTGCTTGAAGACCTCGCGCAGAAAGGCCTCGCACAATGTAGTGGGCAGCTGGTAGATCAGGCGGGCGATGCCCAGGTGATCGTAGCTGATGACCTGACGCTCGGTGTCGAACACCTTGCCGACTTCCATAGCAATCTGGGCCTCTTTGAAGCTGGAGGCCAGATCTTTGATGTTGCCGATGGGGGTGCCGATGCCGACGACCGCTTTGATGTAGTGGTCGCCCTGCAGGGTGTCCACGATGGATGCGGCCAGCTTTTCCATATCGCGGGTGTTGTTGTCGGGCTTGATCTCCTTGACCAGCACGGTATCCGTCTCGCTGATGTTAAAGACGAAATCCTTCTGCTTGTCCGGGAACAGACCACTGACAACATCGTAAGCGGAAATATCGTTGCCGGAGGTCACGCGGACCAGCAGGACAACACGCTGCACGTCGGAGACGAAGTGCAGCTCCCGCGCTTTGGCGTAGATGTCGCCGGGCAGGATGTTGTCCAGCACGACGTTTTTGATAAAGTTTGTCTTGTCGAATTTTTCGTCGTGATACTGTTTGATGCACTGCAGGCTGATCGACAGCATGGCAGAAAACTGCTCGGCCGTTTCATCAGTGCCCTCCACAAATGCAGCATAATCGTTATGCTTGGCATTGGAGAACTGATGGTAGGAGTAGCCGTCGCGCACAAAAGCATCACCAGCGGTCTGGTGGGCAGCAGCTACGCCTTCTCGCACCTCACCGATCTGCCCCAGCTCTGAGCAGGAAATCACGGTGCCCGTTTCGTCAACAACGCCGACCACGCGGTCGACGGCGTCCTTCATCTGGTACACCACGTTCTGGAAGACCCTGTTCGCCATAGTATGTGCTCCCCTTCAGATATTTGTGGGCAAATTGCCGTTGGCCATCTTGCCCGAAAATCAAAAGCTCTTGATGTATATTTTACACAATTAGCTTGACTTTTGCAACATATTTTAACGAAAAAAACGAGATTTTCTTGTATATTTTTTAAATTTGAGCAAAATAAACCCCACTGCCCAGTAAAACAGTGGGGAATTCATCCGTCAATTTGACGGTTTCTGTTCATTTGGCTCTTGTATAGAACCAGTTCCACCCTCGACGACACCGCGGCGCTGGAACACGTAGGAAAAGCTGTGGAAGAAGATCTTCAGGTCCATGCCGAAGGTCAGGTGAGCGGCGTATTCCCCGTCATATTTGGCCTTTACATCGATGGGCAGCTCGTCGCGGCCGTTGATCTGCGCCAAGCCGGTCAGGCCGGGACGAATGTCGTTGGCATGTGCTTTATCGCGCGCATCGATCAGGTCGTACTGGTTATACAGCGCGGGGCGCGGGCCGATGATGCTCATCTGCCCTGCCAGGATGTTGTAGATCTGAGGCAGTTCGTCCAGGCTGGTCTTGCGCAGGAACGCGCCGCTTTTGGTGATGTAGCTGTCGGCATTTTTTAAAAGATGCGTGGGCACATCGTGGGGAGTATCGCCGCGCATGGTGCGGAACTTTAAAATGTTAAAGTGGGTCTTGCCCTTGCCGACGCGCCGCTGCTTGAAAAATACCGGGCCGGGAGAATCAGCTTTGATCCACAGGGCAATAATACCCATGGGAATGGCCAGCACGATGGTGGCGGCCAGGGACAGGATAAAATCCAGGATGCGTTTTACATAGCGTTGGTACATGGCATCATTCCCCCTTTGCGCCATGCAGTTTGCGGGCTTTGTCCAGCTCCTCGCGGGAAAGGATCATAGTGTTGCCGCTGGCAGCAACGACGGTGTGGTCGGCGCGCACGCGGCGGTTGGGATGGTAGCTGGGCACCATCTCCTGCAGGCATTCGACTACGGCGTCATCGTTGTGGTGGGCCGAAACTTTCAGCTCCTGCAGCTGGGTGTAGAATTTTTCCAGGTCGATATCCATGGGCGGTGCGATGAAGATCTTGTTGTGGGCGGTCTTGAGCATCTTGTCCTGCTCAGCGTCCATCAGCAGCTCCTCGTACAGCTTTTCGCCGGGACGCAGGCCGGTGATCTTGACCTGCATGTTTACACCCGGCTCGTAGCCGTAGAAGCGGATCAGCCGGGTGGCCAGGTCCATGATCTTGACGGGCTCGCCCATATCCAGCACGTAGATGCTGCCGCCCTTGGCCAGGCCGCCGGCCTGCAGCACCAGCTGCGCGGCCTCGGTGATGGTCATAAAGTAGCGCACAATATCCGGGTGTGTGATGGTGACGGGGCCGCCGCGCTTGATCTGCTCCTCAAACAACGGAATAACGCTGCCGTGGCTGCCCAGCACGTTGCCAAAGCGCACGGCCACGCACTTCATGTCGGTGCCGCTGGCAAAGGATTGAATCAGCATCTCGCAGAGGCGTTTGGTGCAGCCCATAACGTTGGTGGGGTTGACAGCCTTGTCGGTAGAAAGCTGGACAAAGCGCTCGACACCATGCTCAGCGGCGGAAGTCAGCAGATTCTTGGTGCCGAATACGTTGTTTTTGACGGCTTCGGCGGGGCTGATCTCCATTAGCGGCACATGCTTGTGGGCGGCCGCATGGAAGACGACCGATGGATGATAGGTCTCGAACACCTCATCCAGGCGGGTTTTATCGCGGATGGAGCCAATGAGCGTGATGACGGGAGCCTCGGCACCGTACTTGTTGCGCAGCTCGGTCTCCAGCTCGTAGGCGCAGTTCTCGTAAATGTCAAAGATGAGCAGACGGCGGGGCTGGTAGCGCATGATCTGGCGGCACAGCTCGCTGCCGATGGAACCGCCGCCGCCGGTAACCAGCACGACCTTATCGTGCAGGTACTCGGAGATCTGGGCGTTGTTCAGCTGGATCTCGTCGCGGGAAAGGAAGTCGGCGGTGTTCAGCTCACGGAAACCGGCGGCTACGGGGTTGCCGTTCTCGTCCACGGCCTGGGGGTCAGACAGCATGCGCACCCGGCAGTGGGTGGAGTTGCAGAGGTTGATGATCTCGGTGAGGCGGTCACCTTTTAACGTAGTGATGGCAATAACAATCTCGACGATGTGGTACTTGCGCACCAATTCGGGAATATCGGAAATGGTGCCGCGCACCGGGACGCCCTGCACGCGCAGACCTTTTTTGGTCAGGTCGTCGTCCACCAGGCAGACCGGGTTGCCGAAGCTCTGGTTCTTGTTTTTGCAGAGGTTGACGGCCCAGGCGCCGGCATTGCCCGCACCTACGATCAATAGCGGTGTGTCGTCCTCGGGTTTATTAACACAGGCATCGTGCAGCGTCCTGCTGAACCGCCATAGGAAGCGCACGCCCGCTATGGCCGCCGTGTTGAACACCGCACCAAAGATCAGCACAGCGCCGGAAATGGGGCGGCTGTGATAGAACAGGTCGAACAGCATGATGATGCCGGTGGCCAGGCCCGACAGACAAGTCAGGCGGGCCAGGTCACGCATGCCGGCGTATTCCCACATGATCTCGTACAGGCCGCCGAACCAGAACACGATCATATAGATCGGCAGCACGTAGGCCAGCATGGGGGCCATAGCGCGGATGGTCAGCACCCGCTTGTAGGCATCGCCGCTGTCAAACCGCAGCATGACGGCCAGCCAGTAGCACAGCACGATCAGCCCGCAGTCCAGCAGCATCAGCGCAATGCGCCGCGGCAGACCCTTGATGATTTGTTTTGAATCCTGTTGCATGTTGTTTCCTTTTGGTTTGGATTTATAAAAAATGTTAATAGGATGGAAATATTGTGCGGAACTATGGGAAAGCAACTGCTATGCCAAACGGGCACGGGCGAACAATGTTCGCCCCTACAGAGTACTTCCTTGACAGCTCGACATTTTTGTATGACTATTTAGGCTTACACTCATTATAGCACAAAAATGCTCCGTCGTGTTGCATGCTGCGCACAAACGGAGCGGGCAGTTTCTATAAAGATAGGCTTTGCTTTTTGGTGAAAATTACTCAACCGTGACAGATTTTGCCAGGTTGCGCGGTTTGTCGACATCCAGGCCCTTGGCACAGCTGACGTAATAGGCCAGCAGCTGCAGCGGAATGACCGACAGGCTGGTGGCAAAGTGGGGATCGGTCTTGGGCACGTAGACGGTGAAACCGGCGGTGTCCTCGATGCTGTAGTTGCCGTAGGTGGTCAGGCCCATCAGGAAAGCGCCGCGGCTCTTGACCTCGACCATGTTGGAGATGCTCTTTTCGAACAGGTCCGGCTGGGTCAGGATACCTACGACCAGTGTCCCCTTCTCCACCAGAGAGATGGGGCCGTGTTTCATCTCGCCCGCGGCGAAGGCCTCGGAGTGGATGTAGCTGATCTCCTTGAATTTCAGACTGCCTTCCAGCGCTACGGCGTAATCCAGCCCGCGGCCGATGAAGAAGGCGTCTTTGGCGTTGGCGTACTTGCTGGCAAACCACTGGATGCGCTCCTTGTCGGCCAGCGTCTTTTCAATCTTTTCGGGCAGGGCTTCCAGCTCGACCACAAGGTTCTCGTACTGGCCGTCGGCCAGGGTGCCGCGCACGCGGGCAAACTCGGTGGCCAGCAGGTAGCAGGCTGCCAGCTGGGTGCTGTAGGCTTTGGTGGTGGCCACGGAGATCTCCGGCCCGGCCCAGGTGTACATAGTAGCGTCAGCCTCGCGGGCAATGCTGGACCCCACCACGTTGACGATGCCCACTGTGCGCACGCCGCGGTCCCTGCACAGGCGCAGGGCGGCAAGGGTGTCGGCGGTCTCGCCGCTCTGGCTGATGACCAGCGCGAGAGAATCCGGCTCCAGCACGGGGTTGCGGTAACGGAACTCGCTGGCGACGTCGACCTCCACCGGCAGGCGGGCCAGGCTTTCGAATACATAGCGCGCGGCCATGCCCACATGGTAAGCGGAGCCGCAGCCGATGATGTAGATGCGGTGGATGCCGCGGATAGCGTCCTCGTCCAGAGCCAGTTCGGACAGATCAATCTTGCCGTCCTTCAGGCGCGGGGAAAGCGTATCCCGGACAGCAGCGGGCTGCTCGTGGATCTCTTTCATCATGAAATGCTCGAAGCCGCCCTTTTCGGCAGCCTCAGTGTCCCACTCGATGGTGGAAGCCTCGTGCTGGACGGACTCTTTGTCAGTATCGAAAAACTCGATGGAATCAGGCGTCAGCCGCGCGATCTCCAGGTTGTCGATGTAGTAGACCGTGCGGGTGTACTTGAGCAGCGCGGGCACGTCAGAGGCAATCAGGGTGCCGTTCTCGGCCTTGCCGACCACCAGCGGGCTGTCCTTGCGGGCGGCGTAGATGGTGCCCGGCTCGTCGGCAAACAGCACGCCCAGCGCGTAGGAGCCGCGCACATGCAGCATGGTGCGGGCGATGGCGTCCAGCGGGTCGCCGGCGGACTCGCCCATGTAATAGTAGTCCAGCAGCTGGGCCAGCACCTCGGTGTCCGTCTGGGAGACAAAGGTAAAGCCTTTGTTGGTCAGGCGCTCTTTGATCTCTAGGTAGTTCTCGATGATGCCGTTATGCACGATGGCAATTTTTTTATCGTTGGAGTAATGGGGGTGCGCATTGACCACAGAAGGCTCGCCGTGAGTGGCCCAACGGGTATGGCCGATGCCGCAGGTGCCTGTAAGGGCATTGCCGCCGTCCGTCATCTCGCTTAATACTTTCAGGCGGCCCTTGGCTTTGACGACTTCGATCTTGCCGGCAGCGTTCTGCACGGCGAGACCGGCCGAGTCATAGCCGCGATATTCCAGCTTGGCCAGGCCATCTAACAGGATCGGTGCTGCCTGGGCGGCACCGGTAAAACCGACGATTCCACACATAAGAGTTGCGCCTCCTTGTTTATGTTCAGTACGGTATAGATCTTGCTTTTTAACAATATACGCACATAAGTATATTCTATTTTACGAAAAATGTCTACTGTTTTGCAAAAAAAAGGCGGGCGGCCGTCAAGGGCTACGGCCGCCCGCTGCGCATATTCTTCTCTTCCGAGTTCTTACACCATAAGACTCATCACGAGTTCTTGCGCATTTATCAGTTTACCACGCCTGCAAAATTTAGGCAAGTATAAAAGCTGATTTTGCGCATAAAATTTTGTATTTGCAAAAGGAAATAAAGTTTGTAATGCTATTACCGAAATAAATTAGGAACTTACCTTGCGGGCGACTACCACATACCGCCCGTTGGCCGAGGAATATTCGCAGGTAGAAAGGGTCAGCAGCTGCTCGCCATACTCGGGGCGGATGCCGCTGTCTACATCGCTGCGGCGGATGACCTCGGCCACGTAGTCGTTGTAGGTATCCTCGTCCATATCAACGTACTGGTTATAGACGAAGCTGGTGTCCTGTACCACGTCGATGGCAAAGGCGGCAAAGACCTCGTACTTGGCGTCGCCGTACAGGGTGTCGAACTCGATGTAGGGGTGTTCCTGATAATAGGCCGCTTTTTTATACTCGGTCAGGCAGCCGAAAATGGTGCCGGTCTTCATGTTGTGGCCGTAGACGATCAGGTTATTGCTTTGGGCATTGGCACCGATGGTCGTTTTTTCATCCAGGTACGGCACGCCGTAATCGCTGTACTGGTGCTTGAAATCGTGTTTTAAGTAGTAGTCTTTGTTGTTGGGCGCGTACATGACCGGGAAGTCCAGGCTGGTGCCCTCGATGGAGATCCAGCCCATGAAATCGCTGTTCTGGTCTTTCAGGGCGGCAAATTTGGCGGCGTTGGAAGGCTCGCTGTCCTCGGCCAGGGCGGGTGTAGCGGCAACGTCGATCATCGATTGCAGGTCGGAAAACTCGTTCTCGGTCTTTTTATCGTCGAAAAAGCGCTTGACCAGCAGCCCGCCGCTGACCAGGAAGATGACCGCAAAAACCACCATGGCGATGGTGTAGGCCAGATCCTTTTTACTTTTGGCTTTGCCCGCTTTCGCGGCGCTTCCCTTGCCTTTGGCCGGGTGCGGGGCCTCGTAGTCGGCGTCCTTGTCCTGGTCGTAGAACTGGGGTGCGGTAGCCTTGGGGGCAGCAGGTTCCGGCTCTTTGGGCAGGGTGATGGTTTGGGTGGGGTGCTGGACGGGCATATCGTTGCGGTGAATTTTGGCCATAGTGTTTGCTTCTCCCTGTCAGAATACTGCCCTTACTATACGCCAAAACGGGAAAATATGCAAGCAAAAGACGGCGGATTTTGTTGAGTTGTCTGCGTCAATGCTGTCAATGCTCAGGAAATGAACTGCAAGGGAGTGAAATCGATGCTGCCGGCAAGCAGGTCTTCCAATGGCATGACGCCGTACAGGCGCCAGACTGGCGTGTAGGTATAGGCTGTGCCGGATTTGTCAATGCCCTGTCGGGTGTCAATCTGTTCATCATAGATGACCAGCACCTGGCCGTTCTGGATGTCCAAAATCTGGATGTTCTGTACACCCTTGCCCTCGGCATAACGCTTTTGCGGGATGAGGGTCATCTGGCCGCTGCCATCGCAGAAATATTGTGCGCTGGTGCCATCGCCGGTGCCCATGCCGTCAGAACCGCGGCCCCATTCGTCCACCGTCAGCAGCCAGCCATCGTGATAACGCGCGACGCTGTAGTTGGCCTCGTACTCGGCGGTGGTAGTGGGCAGGTTTTCGGCAAGCACGGTGCGCTGCCCGGTGGCTGCATCCCGCACGGCGGCGGTGCCGTGTTCGTTGTCGCATTCGGCAATGCCGCTGCTGAAAGACCCGTAGTAGCCGGTCAGAGTGTAATAGAGGTGGCTGTGGCTGATGACACCGCTGTTTGTGTAGGTGTTGCCGTAATCATCGTTGACTTCCTGCGGCGGGGTGACGATGGTGCCATCATCGTCCTCGTACCGTTGGGCGGCGGTGCACTGGTTGGCGGCAAGGTCATAACACCAGACCTGCACGGCGGAATTATAATAGTTATTAGGATCGGGGTTCGTTTCGGAATGGGTAAAATACAGCTGGCAGCCGCTGGCGCCGACCAGATTGACGAAAGTAACTTGCCCCGTGCTGCCGCGCCCGTTTTCAAGACCGTCCAGCTGGTAAAGCGTCTGCATATCGCCGGTTGCTTTAGAAACGGCCAGCAGCATGGCGGACATGGTGGCGTTGCTGTAGTTGTCAGTGGTTAAGAAATAAAGGTGCGTGTCATCCGCCGCCATGCCGATAGGCTGTACCCATCCAAACGGTAAATCATCTGCAAGGCAGGTACGTTGGGTATGGTCCGCGTTGATTTTCTCTAAGCGGAAAACGGTTGTATCTTCCGCTTCTTTATATAGGCAGATGTAGAGATAGACCTCGCTGCCATCGGCATAACAAGTGGCCGAGCCTTGGATGTGGGCTGGGCAGGCATCACTGTCGTGGGTGCAGCCGGGTACATTGCAGGCCGGGCGGGCCAGGCCAGTGGTTTCCTCGACCGCATAGACAAGATTGCGGCCAATGTCGACCTCGTGGTTGACCTCACTGTCGGCAAAAGTCTGATAGTAGATCCCGCCGTCCGCGGCGCTTAGCATGCGCACTTCCCCACTGCCGACGTCTTGGGTGTCGGTAGATTCTTCCGGCGCGGCTGGTAGAGTATCAGATGTAGGGGCGGTACAGGCGGTTAACGTAAAGGTCAGTGCGGCGGCGAGGGGGAGTAGCTTTTTCATGGGGTGTCTCCTTTAGCGTAGAGGGCGTCAAGATCAGCGTAGTCCTGCGGGGTCATGCTGGCGGCGGAGAGGGTGATGCCATAGCGGCAGTTGGCGGTGAGGTAGAGCCGTGCGGTCTCGCTGTAGGCGGCGACGCCGAAATCCCGCACGGCGGCTCTCCAATCCGGGTACTGCCAATCGGCAAAGGAATCCAGCCCCAAAAGGGTGCTGTACTTTTGCAGGTAGGTGGCGTCCGCGATAAGGTGGGTGGTATCCTGGCCGTCCTGGTAGTTGAAATAGACCGGGGCGTCAGCGCTTGTCAGAATCAGGTTCAATGCAAAGCTGCTGTAAGAATCAGGCGATTCATCATCAAAATTTTCTATGACATTGCAGCTTACCTGTGTCAGGCCGCCGGGGGCGGTGGCGGCGTTCCAGGTGGTGGCTTTGTCGTTTTGGGTGCAGACGGCCAGGGCTTTGGCAAGTTGGACGTCGGTCAGCAGCCCGGCATCGTGAAGGGCGCGCAGGGCACTGCGCGCACGGTCCAGCGTGGCGTCATCGATGGCGGTCTGCGCCCAGGGGTTTTCGCTGCCGCTGTTGTAGCCCAGCGGGACGTTCAGTACATGGCTGCAGGCGTACAGCGTGCAGGCAGTGGAATTGGCGCGGGCTTCGGCGGACAGGCCCTGAGCGGCCGTCTGGCTGTGCGGGGCGGAGAGAAGTGCTTTGTCCCACAGCGAAAAAACAGCGAAAGGCAGCGCCAGGCTGAGGAGGACCACCAGCGCACAGGTCAGTGGAAGGCGATATTTTTTCATGGCTGCTCCTTTCCGTCTGCATCGGCGGCAGGCAAATCATCAGGGCTAAGGATAGGTACGGATACGGTCACGGTCGTACCCACACCCTCGGTGCTGTCGATTTGTAATTGGGTGCCGTGGGCCTGGGCGATTCGGGTGCACAGCGCCAGCCCGATGCCGCTGCCACCATCGGCACGGCTGCGGGACTTGTCCACCATATAAAAGGCTTCGGTCACGCGGGGCAGGTCGGCGGCAGGGATGCCGCAGCCGGTATCGGCCACTGTGAAAACGGCGGTGCTCCCCTGCTGCTGGCAGCGCAGTGTGATGGCCGCCCCCGCAATGCCCTTGCAGGCGTGCTGGGCGTTGATGGTCAGATTGCGCAGCATATCCACCCAGAGGGCGCGGTCCACCTGCACGGCGCAATCGCAGGCGATGATGCGCGGCACGGGTGTGCTGCCCTGGGGCAGGCTGCGCACTACTTGATTCAGCAGGCTGCGGTCGCTGACAGGTTCCGGCGTCAGGCGGTCAGCGGCGTCTAAGCCCATCAGGGCCAGCAGACGGCGGCTGAGCTCCTCCAACCGGCGGGTCTCGTGGTAGATGTAGTTGGCAGATTCCCGCTGCAAGTCTGCGTCGTCAGGCGCGGCACGCATCAGGTCGGCATAACCAAGCATGGCAGTCATGGGGGTCTTGACCTCATGAGTAAAGGCTGCAATGAAGTCTTTCTGGCTTTGCAGCGTTTCGTCCATCTCGCCAATTTTAGTCTCTACCGCAGCAGCCATAGCGTCAAAACTGCGGCTCAGTACACCGATCTCATCGTTGGTCTGCACCTGGGTGCGCTCGGTATACTGGCCGGCAGCAATCTTCTCACTGGCAGATTGCAGGGTGGTCAGCGGCCGGGTGACGAGGCGGCTGAAGAGAACTGCCGCCGCGCCGCCCAGCGCCAGCAAAGCGGTTGAAGCCGCCAGCCAGGCCCGCAGCTGGGCGTTGCGCGTGGCAAACACGCTGGTGACATCGTAGGAGCAGAGTATGTCTGCCTGCACGCCGGGAATATCCAACGGCTGGGACAACAGCAGATACCAGTGCCCCGCGCAGTGAGCCAGCTGCCAGTGGTCAGCTCCATTGGAAACGGCCTGCATTTGCACAGCACGCGGCAATGCCGTGGGCAGGTTGGAATACAGCGTATATGCACCGTTGACCCATAGAGCAAGGCCGCTGTTGGCATCGGCCGTTTGCTCGGCATACTGCTGGGCGGCGGTGGCCAGGGTGTAGTTCTCGACCATAGTGTTGGTCGAGAACAGGGTGTTGGTTTCGGCAGCGGTAAAAATGCAGCGCTCGAGTGTGTATTTTTCTTTGGCCTGCTGAGCCTGCATGGCGGCGCGGGTGGTCTCTAAACTGCCGGAAAAGCTTTTGCCGGTCAAGATCAACCCCGCCGCGCAGAGCGCACAGGAAAGCAGCGTGATGCAGCCAAGGGAGAGTTTGGTGGCAAATTTCATAGAAAAATCCTCATGTAGTGGCCTGTGGGCTCAATCAAAAAGTGCCCCGTCCAGCATGGCGACGGGCGTCCAGTTTTGGCCGCCGGAAAATAAGTCTTGCAGTGGGATCAGCGCTAGTTCGCGGATGGTTTGCTGGCGCTGGTACGGGAGACCCTCCGGGGTAAGCTGCGGCGTAGAAATGGCGCGGTCACTGACTTTGACCAGCGCCATCGTGCCATTCTCGGCATAGATGACCGGAGAGCGGGCAACAGCAGTGTCCTTGCACCAGGTGGGGGCCAACTCTATGGCGGTATCGCTGCCGGGGGTCCAGGCATAGTTGATTTCGTTGCTGATCAGGCCAATGGTGCCATCGCCGTAGGCGACGCAATAATTGTTCCAGCCACCGCCAGCAGGCAGCGGGAGCGTCTCGGTAGTTTGGGCGGCAAGGTCGGTGACCTCGATGGTTTCGGCCTGGTCGCCGCTGCCGGGAACGTAATAAAGCTTGCCGTCATGCAGGGTGGAAATCCAATCGGTAGGGCTGCCAAAGTCGATGCTGTAGCTGCCCAAATCCGTAACGGAGCCGTCGGTATGCACGCCTATCAGGCCTGTGCCGCTGCCGCTGAGGGACGGTGTGCAGGCAAAGACGGCCATATCCTGCCAGCAGCCAAGGATGGTGCAGCGGGGCGTGTTGTCCTGCGTATAAAGCGGGTTTTCGGGCGTGGGATGCCCATCGTTCAGCGGGAAAACTGAGGTCAGGCCGGTATCATCCAGCCGGACAAGGCTGCTGGCGGCGGTGGCAAGATACAAAGCATCACCATCGGTAAAGCACATGGACATCGTGCAATCCAGCTGGAATATACTGCTGTTCTCAACAATCGTGTGACGATTACTGCCGTCCAGTGCGCTGACATCGACCCGAACATTGACGGGCGAGGCCCCACCATTGATAAACCAGTAGAGCCTGTCCCCTGCGGCAACTAACCCGCCGGTGTAGTACTGCGACAAAGCATCATCGTCAGTGGCCATAAAGGCCGGGCAGCCTGCATCAACGTGGGAGCAGCCGTCTACGCTGCAAAGCACCTGCTGCTGTGCGGTGGCAAAATCAATTTTGGTAGCCAGCAGTGTGGCGCCGAATTTCATAGGCAGATAGGCGGTGGTGTCCGTTATAGCAAACTCTGGGGCTGTGCCGCCGCTGTTGAGGATGTACAGCGGCTTACCGCTGGCAACTGCTGCGGCGGGGGGCTCCTGCGTGGTGACAGCGAGCGCGGCGGATTCCGCCGCAGGAGTGATGCCTGCGGCAGGTTCAGCAGCGCAGGCGGTGAGTATCAGGGCGGCCAGGGCCATGGCAAAAGCGGCGCGGTATTTCATAGAAAGCATCTCCTTTGTTATGTTCTGGCCTTAGTGTACAGCGGCAATGTCACAGTTTTGTTTCCAGCAGGCGTCCGGGATGCAAACTTTTGCGACGATTTTAGGCAATACCGCATAATTCTAAGTGCCGATACGGCGAGCGAGGTGCGGCA
>OLVP01000705.1_pt1 | contig 26015 bp, 19 predicted proteins | sample 1673281 | NCBI WGS metagenome assembly OLVP01 (sample SAMEA3178940, study PRJEB25190) | human gut metagenome | biome: human gut; feature: human-associated habitat; material: faeces | place: Austria | collected 2013
TGGTATTCGCGGTTGTGCTCGGCCTTATCCAGAAAAAGTTTAACCTGACCGGCTGGAAGGAAGCCGTTGTCGGCATTGTGTGCATCGTTGCCTCCTTTGCGATCGGCATGAACTGCCCGCTTATCTTCGGCAAGGCAGCATGGAGCTATATCACCTTCGTTTATATCTTCTTCGCCGCTGTCCTTCCGATGTGGCTGCTCAAGCAGCCGCGCGACTACATGACCACCTTCATGTTCATCTGCATGATCGCAGGCGCAGTCGTCGGTCTGGTTGTTGCACATCCGACTATGAACCTGCCGGTATTCACCGGTTTTACCAATGAGAAGCTCGGCACGATGTTCCCAATCCTGTTTGTAACCGTTGCATGCGGTGCGGTTTCCGGTTTCCACAGTCTGGTTTCCTCGGGTACGTCCTCCAAGACCATCGAGAACGAAAAGGACATGCCCAAGGTTGGCTATGGCGCAATGGTGCTGGAAAGCCTGCTGGCTGTTCTGGCACTGTGCGTTGCCGGTGCTGCTGCAGCAGCTGACGGTACGCCGGCAGCGGGCACGCCGTTCCAGGTATTCAGCAGCGGTGTCGCAGGCTTCTTCGAGATGTTCGGCGTTCCGGTTTATGTTGCTACTGCATTTATGACCATGTGTGTTTCCGCACTGGCGCTGACCAGTCTGGACGCGGTTGCGCGTATCGGCCGCATGAGCTTTCAGGAGCTGTTCTCCGTCGATGACATGGAGCATGCTGAGGGCTGGCGCAAGCTGTTCTGCAACGTATATTTCTCCACGGTTATCACGCTGGCATTTGGTTTCCTGCTCACCAAGATCGGCTACGCCAATATCTGGCCGCTGTTCGGTTCGGCCAACCAGCTGCTGAGCGCTCTGGTGCTCATCACGCTCTGCGTATTCCTCAAGGTTACCGGCCGCAGCAACAAGATGATCTTCCCGCCGCTGATCATCATGCTGTGTGTTACCTTCACCGCGCTGGTGCAGCGTTTCCTCGCTATGGTAAAGGCGATCTCTGCTGCCGCCTCGACGGCTATTCCGGCCGGTGAGACCACTTGGGGAGCGGTATTCATCGCAAACGGTCTGCAGCTTATCCTTGCGGTACTGCTGATCGTACTCGGTCTGACGATCGTTATCCACTCGTTCAAGAGCTATGCCAAGAGCGAGAGAAACAGCGAGAACGCGTAAAGCCGATTCTCCATATAACAAAAACGGCTTCAAAAAACGAAGCCGCAAGACTATCGAAAAACCCGGTTGCAGCCTAATCGCAACCGGGTTTCTTGATAGGAAAAATCCACGGAGTAATTACGGATTACTCATTCCTGATTATTCTTAAAGTTGTTCGCGGATCAGTGCACCCATCTCGGAGGTGGACAGTACCTTCTCACCCTTTGCGGCGATGTCCGCGGTGCGGTGGCCTGCGTTGAGGACATTCTCAACAGCGGTTTCGATGGCATCTGCCTCGTCCTTGAGGCCGAACGAGTAGCGCAGCATCATCGCGCACGACAGGATGGTCGCGATCGGGTTCGCGATGCCCTTGCCCGCGATGTCCGGCGCGGAGCCGTGGATGGGCTCGTACATACCCTTGCCGCTCTCATTCATAGAAGCGGACGGCAGCATACCGATAGAGCCGGTGATCATGGAAGCCTCATCGGACAGAATATCGCCGAACAGGTTGCCGGTTACGATAACATCGAACTGACCCGGGTTGCGGACGAGCTGCATCGCGCAGTTGTCAACATACATATCGGTGTACTCGACCTCCGGGTACTCGTCCTTGATGCGGTGCATGGTTTCGCGCCATACGCGGCTGGTTTCAAGCACATTTGCCTTGTCTACCGAGCAGACCTTCTTATTGCGCTTCATCGCCATCTCAAAAGCACGGCGGCCGATGCGCTCTACCTCATATACCGAGTAGTTCATGTCGTCCGCGCCGGTCTCGCCCCAGCCCTTGTCGCTCTCGCGGCGGTAGTGCTTGCCGAAGTAAACGTCGCCGGTCAGCTCACGGCAAACGAGAATATCGAAGCCGTCACCAATAATCTCAGGCTTGATCGGGCACGCATCCGCAAGTGCCTTGTGCATCTGCGCCGGGCGCAGGTTGACGAACAGACCCAGTGCGGCGCGCAGACCGAGCAGCGCCTTCTCCGGACGCTTGGCACTCGGCACATCGTCCCACTTCGGGCCGCCTACCGCGCCGAGCAGCACGGAATCCGCATTCTTGCAGATCTCGATGCTTTCATCGGTCAGCGGGATGCCGTTCTTGTCGATCGAGCAGCCGCCTGCGAGAACCTCCTGGAAATTAAACTTATGGCCGAACTTCTCGCCGACCTTATCGAGCACGAGCATAGCCTCGGATACGATCTCCGGGCCGATGCCGTCACCCTTGACAACAGCAATATTGTATTCCATGGGATTATGCCTCTCTCTCCTTGAGCGACTTGAGCAGGCCGCCCGCCTTGATGATATTCTGGATAAACGGCGGGAATGCAGCTGCCTGCCAGCTCTCGCCCTTGGTAACGTCGGTGATCACGCCGGTGTCGAAGTCTACTTCTACCTCGTCGCCTGCATCAATGCCGTTCGCCGCTGCCTCGCACTCGAGGATGGGCAGACCGATATTGATGGCGTTGCGGTAGAAGATACGCGCGAACGAGGACGCGATAACGCAGGAAACGCCGTTCTCACGGAGAACGAGCGGTGCGTGCTCACGGGAGGAGCCGCAGCCAAAGTTGCGGGTTGCGACAACGATGTCGCCCGGGTGCATATTCTTGACGAAATCCGCGTCGATGTCCTCCATTGCGTGGGTGGACAGCTCCTTCGGGTCTGCGATATTCAGATAACGTGCGGGGATGATAACGTCGGTATCGACATTATCGCCGTACTTGAAAACCTTGCCTTTTGCGTTCATGGTATGTGTTTCCTCCCTTACTTCAGGTCGTCCGGTGCGCAGATATAGCCTGCTACCGCACTTGCGGCAGCGACGGCCGGGCTTGCCAGATAAATTTCCGAGGTGATATGACCCATACGGCCGACAAAGTTGCGGTTGGTGGTGGAAACCGCCTTCTCGCCGTGCGCCAGAATACCCATATGACCGCCGAGGCACGGGCCGCAGGTCGGCGTGGAAACGATAGCGCCGGCCTGAATGAAGATCTTGGTCAGACCCTCCTCGATGCACTGCAGGTAAACTTCCTGTGTTGCGGGGATGATGATGGTGCGCACATTCGGATTTACCTTGCGGCCCTTGAGGATTTCGGCTGCAACGCGCATATCGTCGATGCGGCCGTTGGTGCAGGAACCGATGACCGACTGCTGAACCTCAATATGGCCGAGATCGTCAATGGTCTTGGTGTTCTCCGGCAGGTGCGGGCACGCGATGGTCGGACGGAGTGCAGACAGGTCGATCTCGATGGTCTGCTCGTACTCGGCGTCAGCGTCGGCCTCGAATGCGGTAACCTCGCGGTTTACGCGGCCCTTGATGTAATTCATCGTCTTGTCGTCTACCGGGAAGATGCCGTTCTTCGCACCGGCCTCGATCGCCATGTTGCAGATGGTGAAGCGGTCATCCATGGACAACGCGTGTGCACCCTCGCCGACGAACTCCATCGACTTGTACAGCGCGCCGTCCACGCCGATCTTGCCGATGATGTGCAGGATAACGTCCTTGCCGGATACCCACGGGCTCAGCTTGCCGGTGAGCACAAACTTGATCGCGCTCGGCACCTTGAACCATGCCTTGCCGGTCGCCATGCCCGCCGCGAGGTCAGTCGAGCCAACGCCGGTGGAGAATGCGCCCAGTGCACCGTAGGTGCAGGTGTGGCTGTCCGCGCCGATAATGAGCTCACCGGGAGCGGTCAGACCTTTTTCCGGCAGCAACGCGTGCTCGATACCCATTGCGCCAACGTCGAAGAAGTTTACGATGTTGTACTTTTTAGAGAACTCGCGGCACTCGAGGCACTGCTCAGCGGACTTAATATCCTTGTTCGGTGCAAAGTGGTCCATTACCAGCGCAATCTTAGTGTTGTCGAACACCTTATCGAAGCCCGCCTTCTCCATCTCTCGAATGGCAACCGGACCGGTGATATCGTTTGCCAGCGTGAGATCTACGTTTGCCTCGATCAGCTGACCTGCCGTTACGCTTTCCAGACCCGCATGCTTCGCGAGGATCTTCTGCGTCATTGTCATACCCATAACAGCGTTCCTCCTGCTGAATTAGTCGTTAAAATACTTGTTAATGCCGTTGATGTACGCCTTGATGGACGCCTCCATAACGTCAACCGATACGCCGCGGCCGGTAACAACCTCGTTGCTGCCGTCTACGCGGATCTTGACAATAGCCTCGCTCTGTGCGTCCTCGCCGTCGGTCAGTGCGCGCAGCGAGTAGTCCTCCAGAACGATTTCCTTGCCGATGATCTTGTCGATTGCATGGAACGATGCGTTGATCGGGCCGTCGGAAGCGGCAGCGCGCTCAAACATCTCGTCGCCCTTCTTGACGCGGATAACAGCGGTGGAGGTAATGGTGTTGCCAGAGTTGATGACAAAGCGGTCGAGCGTGTAGCGCTCCTCGCCGGAAACCGGAACAGCACCGATCAGGCCCTCGAGGTCGCGGTCCTTGATGACCTTCTTCTTGTCAGCCAGGATCTTGAACTTCTCGAATGCCTTCTCGAGCTTCTCGTGATCGAGCGTGTAGCCCAGCTCATGCAGGCGCTCCTCAAACGCATGGCGGCCGGAATGCTTGCCGAGCACGATGGCGTTCTTCGGGATGCCGACGGATTCCGGAGTCATGATCTCGTAGGTTTCCTTGTTGGCCATCACGCCGTGCTGGTGGATGCCCGCCTCGTGTGCGAACGCATTCGCGCCGACGATCGGCTTGGTCGGTGCAACAGCAACGCCGGTAATGGTCTGGATCATGCGGCTTGCGCGGTAGATCTGGGTGGTTTCGATGTTGCAGCCGATGCCGAAGTGGTCGGCACGGGTCTTGAGCGCCATAACGCACTCCTCCATGGAGGCGTTGCCTGCGCGCTCGCCGATGCCGTTGATGGTGCACTCGATCTGGTCAATACCGGCCTCAACGCCTGCCAGAGAGTTTGCAACTGCCATGCCGAGGTCGTTGTGCATGTGGCAGGACAGGATTACGTTCTCGATACCCTCAGTGTGCTCACGCAGATACTTGATGCGGGATGCGTACTCCTGCGGGATCATGTAGCCGACGGTATCCGGAATGTTGATGGTAGTAGCACCGGCCTTGATGGCGGTTTCAACGACGCGGCACAGGAAGTCGAGGTCGGAGCGGGTTGCGTCCTCAGCGGAGAACTCGATGTCCGAACAGAACTTCTTGGCGAAGGCTACGTTGTGCGCTACGGATTCCAGCACCTCATCCGGCGTCATCTTCAGCTTGTACTCCATGTGTACCGGGCTGGTTGCCAGGAAGGTGTGAATGCGGGCAGACTCTGCACGGCGGATGGAGTTCCATGCCGCCTCGATGTCCTGCTCACGGCAACGCGCCAGCGAGCAGATGGTAGCGCCGCGCACGGTATCAGCGATTGCTGCGATGGCAGCAGCATCGCCGGGCGAAGCAGCCGCAAAGCCCGCTTCAATGATATCTACCTTGAGGGCTTCGAGCTGCTTTGCAACCTCGATCTTCTCATTCAGGTTCATGCTGCAGCCGGGAGACTGCTCACCGTCACGCAGCGTCGTATCAAAAATCTTAACTGTTCTTCCCATGGTATCTTGTCCTCTCCTATTCAGAATTTTACCGGGCTTACAGGGACAAAAAAAGCTCCGTCCCTTAATCCAATCATTAAGAGACGAAGCGAAAGCTCCGCGGTACCACTCTTGTTGCCGCAATATGGTGCGACCCCTCTATGCACATCTGACAATGCGCTCCCCCTGTAACGGTGGGTATCCGTTCCCTCCTACCGGTCTGAAGGACTTTCAGCGGACAGCTCCCGGGCGAGTTTCACTGCTTCCTGACGCTGCCTTACACCAACCGGCAGCTCTCTGCGGACAGGGGTGACAATTACTTTACCCGTTCATCACCTTTATCAATATGTTTTTATATTAGACCTCTGAGCCGCTGTTGTCAAGACTTTTTTTAAGGCAGCGCCGAGCATACTGCACCGCAAACAGATTTGACAAACCTTCTCCAATATAGTAAAATAACACTGTGTACAGGAAAACGCTGTTTTCCTGAGCACATCTGTTAAAAGCAGTGAAGAGAAGAGTACGCAGTGAAGTACGTCAAAGCGAGTTCCGGGCGGTGAAAGCGGAACGCGGAGGGCACTGCCGAACATGGTCTTGGAGCTTCGCACCGAACTTACTTTGTAATAGTATGCAAGGCTGCGGCGGCAAAGTCCTGCCGTTATCGAGGACGATGGGTAGCATCCTACCCGCTGAGGCGTCCTTCCGCGAGGAAGGCGTAAAGCAAGGTGGTAACACGGAAGGTTTGTCCTCCGTCCTTGCAGTGGCAAAATACAGGCCATTGCAGGAACGGAGGATTTTTTGTTCCCTGTTCCCTGCTGTCACGCATAAAACATATTTATATATGTAAGGAGAGAATACACGAATGGACAAGAAACCCTATTATATCTCAACGGCGATCGCCTATACCTCGGCGAAGCCGCACATCGGCAACACCTACGAGATCGTGCTGGCCGACGCTATCGCACGCTACAAGCGCATGACCGGTTACGACGTTTACTTCCAGACCGGCACGGACGAGCACGGCCAGAAGATTCAGGAAAAGGCCGAGGCCGCCGGCATCACGCCGCAGCAGCACGTTGACAAGGTCGCCGGTGAGGTTAAGACCATCTGGGATCTGATGAACACCACCTATGACAAGTTCATCCGCACCACCGACCCGATGCACGAGAAAAAGGTGCAGAAGATCTTCAAAAAGCTGTATGATCAGGGCGATATTTACAAGGGTGCGTACAAGGGCAAATACTGCAAGCCGTGTGAGTCCTTCTGGACCGAGAGCCAGCTGAAGGACGGCTGCTGCCCGGACTGCGGCCGCCCGTGCGTAGACGCCGAGGAGGAAGCATACTTCTTCCGCATGAGCAAGTACGCCGACCGCCTGATGAAGCACATCGAGGAGCACCCCGAGTTCATCCAGCCGGAGAGCCGCAAGAACGAGATGGTAAACAACTTCCTCAAGCCGGGTCTGCAGGACCTGTGCGTTTCCCGCACCTCGTTCAGCTGGGGCATTCCGGTGGACTTTGATCCGGGTCATGTTGTTTATGTTTGGCTGGATGCGCTTACCAACTATATCACCTTCTGCGGCTACGATCCGGACGGCAACCACGATGAGCACTACAAGAAGTTCTGGCCGGCTGATGTGCACCTGATCGGCAAGGATATCATCCGCTTCCACACCATTTACTGGCCGATCTTCCTGATGGCGCTCGGCGAGCCGCTGCCGAAGCAAGTATTCGGTCATCCGTGGCTGCTGGTCGGCGACGGCAAGATGTCCAAGTCGCTCGGCAACGTTATCTACGCGGACGATCTGGTTCGCCTGTTTGGTGTGGATGCCGTTCGCTACTACGTTCTGCACGAGATGCCGTTCGCAAATGACGGTGTGCTCTCCTACGAGCTGATCTGCGAGCGCATTAACTCTGATCTGGCAAATGTGCTCGGCAATCTGGTCAACCGCACGATTGCCATGACCAAGAAGTATTTCGGCGGCATTGTTCCGGCGCCGACCGCACCGGAAGCGCTTGATGACGAACTGAAGGCAGTCGCACTCGGCCTGCCGGCAGCTGTTGAGAAAAAGATGGACACCCTGCACGTTGCAGACGCCATCGACGAGGTATTCGCACTGCTGCGCCGCTCGAACAAGTATATCGACGAAACCATGCCGTGGGCGCTGGCCAAGGACGAGAGCAAGCAGGCGCGTCTGGGCACGGTGCTGTACAATCTGCTCGAAGCGATCCGCTTTGCCGCTGTTGAGCTGAAGCCGTATCTGCCGGACACCGCCGACAAGATTTTCGCACAGCTGGGTGTTGAAAACAAGGGCGTTGAGAGCCTGACTTCGTTTGATGGCATGCAGCCGGGTCAGCCGGTCGGCGAAGCCTCCATCCTGTTCGAGCGCATCGACATTCCGAAGAAGCTCGCTGAGATCGAGGAGGAAAAGAAGGCTGCCGAGGCAGAGCAGAAGCCTGCAGTTGAGTTCCTGCCGGATATCCCGTTTGACGATTTCTGCAAGGTCGATATGACGGTCTGCAAGGTGCTCGCATGCGAGAACGTCAAGAAGAGCAATAAGCTGCTCAAGTTCCAGCTGGATGACGGCTCGGGCACGCCGCGTCAGATTCTGTCCGGTATTGCCAAGTATTACAAGCCGGAGGAGCTGGTCGGCAAGACGGTCGTCGCCGTTACCAACCTGCCGCCGCGCAAGATGATGGGTCAGGAGTCCAACGGCATGCTGCTTTCCGCCGAAAAGGACGAGGAGCTCAACCTGCTCATGCTGGACGACAGCATTCCGGCTGGCGCCAAGCTGTGCTAAAATAAACACACTTTACAACGGATTCCGCAGGGCGGGGTGCCCTCACCCCGCCGCACATAAACGGGAACACTCGGTTGCAACGGCGGGCTGAGGGCAGCCCGCCCTACGAATGGGTTAACAGATGTGTTATCCCATGTATAATTTCGCACACACTACAATTAACAATTTAGGAAGCGAAAATTATGACAAGAGGGCGAAATGCAATGTGGATCATTTATGCGCTGCTCTCTGCGGTATTTGCCGCACTGACAACGATTTTAGCCAAAATCGGCGTGGAAAACGTGGACAGCACGCTTGCTACTGCTATCCGAACCGCTGTGGTGCTCGTGATGGCATGGGGCATGGTCTTCCTGCTGGGAAAACAGGGCGGCGTAAGCGCAATCGGCGCCAAAAGTTGGGTATTCCTTACCCTGTCCGGACTGGCGACCGGCGGTTCGTGGCTGTTTTACTACAAGGCCCTGCAGATGGGCGAGGCCAGCCGTGTGGCTCCGATCGACAAGCTGAGCGTTGTTATCACGATGATTCTGGCGTTTGTTGTCCTGCACGAGACCGTGACGGTCAAGGGCGTGATCGGTGGCATTCTGATTGCGGCAGGCACGCTGTTTATGATTCTGTGATATATTTTAAGCAAAAGAGTTAAGAGCAGAGTGGAGAGTGAAGAGTGGAGATTTATGTTCTCTGCACTCTCCACTCTTCACTCTGTTATTGAGGGTTTTACATGCACAAAAAATACTTCTTTTTTGATATTGACGGCACGCTTTCCACCGGTCTCACCACCATGATGCCGGAAAGCGCAGTAAAGGCACTGGCGCAGCTTCGTGCGAACGGCCACTTTACCGCCATTGCGACCGGACGGCTGCAGGCATCTGCAGCAGCCGTTGCCGCGCGCTACGGCTTCACGGACATTGTAGCGGACGGCGGCTGGAGCGTAACGCACAACGGCGAAATTGTCGAGATGGAGTCGCTGCCGGCGGCCGACTGCATTGCGCTGATCGAGCGGCTCGAGCAGGCCGGTATTCCGTGGGCGGTGTCGCCGGAGAATGAGAAACTATGCGTAACAACGGATAAAAATTATCTTCCGTATGCACCGGAGAACTACTTCCCTGTTCTGTGGGACCCGCATTTTGATTATCACAGGCTGGAGCATCTGTACAAGGTTTACTATGTCTGCACGCCTGATGAGGAGGATCATATTGACGCGGGCGGTCTGCCGCTTGTGCGGTACAATCCCCATGTGATTTTCGTTGAGCCGAAGGAAAAACAGCGAGGTATTCGCTATTTTCAGCAGCTTTTATCCATTCCGGATGAGGATATTGTGGTGTTTGGCGACGGCATGAACGACATCTGCATGTTCGGTCAGGGATGGCTGTCTATTGCGATGGGCAATGCCCGCGCCGCACTCAAGGAGAAAGCGGATTACATCACAACCGACGTGGATAAGGACGGACTTTGGAACGCCTGCAGGCATTTCGGCTGGATTTGAGGAAGGTTTACTATGTTTTTTGATACACATGCACACTATGACGATGAACGGTTCGACGAGGACCGCGATACGCTGCTGGCTTCCATGCCCGAGAACAATGTCGGCCTGATTCTCAATCCCGGCTGTGATGTGGAAAGCTCGCGCAAAGCGGTCAGCTACGCGAATAAATATCCATTTGTATATGCGGCGGTCGGTATTCACCCGGAGAACATCGAGGACGGCTGGGAGGCTGATCTGGAGACCATCCGCGCACTGGCACAGAACGAAAGCAAGGTTCGCGCCATCGGTGAAATTGGTCTTGACTATTACTGGGAAAAAGACGAGCGTGCGCGTGCGCGGCAGCAGGTTGTATTTGCCCGCCAAATGGAGCTGGCGCGTGCACTGCACCTCCCTGTCATCGTGCATGACCGCGATGCGCACGCCGACAGCATGGAGATCACCCGTCGGTATCCGGATGTGATCGGCGTGTACCACTGCTATGCCGGTCACGTCGAAATGGCACGCGAACTGCTGAAACTCGGCTATTATCTGTCATTTACCGGTGTTATCACATTCAAAAATGCCAAAAAGGCGAAGGAAGTCATTCGTGAAGTGCCGATTGAGCGACTGATGATCGAGACCGATTCGCCCTACATGGCACCCGAGCCGTTTCGCGGCCGCCGTAATTCCTCGCTGTATGTGCATCGCATGGCTGAGACTATCGCGGAAATCAAGGGCATAAGTGCCGCAGAGGTTGAACGGATTACAACCGAAAACGGCAGACAGCTGTTTGGTATTTCTGGGTAAGATAGAACAAAACAGGGACAAGAGGTAAAATCTCTTGTCCCTGTTTTGTATGGTGGAGACGGTGGGGATCGAACCCATGACCTCTTGACTGCCAGTCAAACGCTCTCCCAGCTGAGCTACGCCCCCGATTCGGCTAATAAACTTTGCATAAAAATTATAACGCAACGGATTGGTTAATGTCAAGCACAGAGTATCTGGCAGTATAACCGAAATCGCAAAGCAAAACTTGGTAGTGCTGCCGAAAATTTAGGCAGAACTGCCAAGTTTTATCCTCTCCTGTTAGCTTTGCAAACCGCTGTACTTTTTCTTCATTATTTATATATATTGCATTCTCATAACAGCATAGTGCAGCAATCCCAGCCTCTCAACCGAATATTTGCATCATATCGTTTTTCTGTTATACTGTTTGCATAAGGAAGTGAAAGCCATGTATTTCGCGTACGGACAGACCGAAACCGACTATCTCAAGGCCAAAGACAGCAGACTTGCCGCTGTCATCGACCGGCTCGGCCATATTAACCGAACAGTGGACACCGACCTGTTTTCCTCGGTCGTGCACCATATCATCGGGCAGCAGATTTCCACAAAAGCACAGGCGACCATCTGGCAGCGCATGCAGGACGCGCTCGGCACGGTAACCGCCGACAGCATCGCCGCAGCCGGTGTTCCCCTGCTGCAGTCGCTCGGCATGACCTTCCGCAAGGCGGAATACATCACGGATTTTGCCGAAAAGATACGCAGCGGAGCTTTCAATCTGGAAAGCGTGAAGCACATGAGCGACGCGGATGCAATCCGCGCACTCGGTTCGCTTAAGGGTATCGGCGTATGGACGGCCGAGATGATCCTGCTGTTCTGCCTGCAGCGGCCGAACGTGTTCAGCTACGATGATCTGGCGATCCAGCGCGGACTGCGCATGGTATATCACCACCGCAAAATTGACCGCAAACTGTTTGAGAAATATCATCGGCGATTCAGTCCGTACTGCAGCGTGGCCAGTCTGTATCTATGGGAAGTCTCCGGCGGTGCGATACCGGGTATGCGCGATTATGCGCTTGTAAACAAATAAAAATCCGTTCCGGCTGCTTCTTCACGGAACGGATTCATCAGAAAATGGAGTGTTGACAGACACCTGCTTTTCCGTTGTCTGCACATATATAGTAGCGATATTTTCCTCGTTTGTCAACCTTTTCAGCGTTTTTTGTGCAACGTTTTAACCCGATTCGTCAAAATTCGCAATTCATCGACCGAATCAGCAAATTTTCGGTTAAAAATACCGTATAGAGAAAGTCCCGGACAGTTTTCCGCTGCCCGAGACTTGGGGTGGTTTTATGTTTCTTGGTAAAAGAATTATTCCCACTCAATCGTAGCCGGCGGCTTACTGGTAATATCATACACAATACGGTTTACGCCGACAACCTCATTTACGATACGGCTAGAAGCCTTATCAAGCACCTCATACGGAATGCGCGCCCAGTCAGCGGTCATGAAGTCGCTGGTGGTTACGCCGCGCAGCGCGAGTGCGTAATCATAGGTGCGGCTGTCGCCCATAACACCTACGGTGCGGGTGTTGGTCAGAACTGCAAAATACTGGTTGATCTCCTTGTCCAGACCTGCATTTGTGATCTCCTCGCGGAAGATTGCATCTGCCTCACGCAGAATGTCGCACTTCTCCTTAGTGATCTCGCCCGTAATACGGATGCCGAGACCCGGCCCCGGGAACGGCTGACGCATAACCAGCTGCTCGGACAGACCAAGCTCAAAGCCGAGCTGACGAACCTCGTCCTTGAACAGCATGCGCAGCGGCTCGATGATCTCCTTGAAGTCCACAAAATCCGGCAGACCGCCTACGTTGTGGTGGCTCTTGATGACAGCGGCATCGTCCTTGCCGGACTCGATCACGTCCGGATAAATGGTGCCCTGTGCCAGATAGTCGATCTTGCCGACCTGCTCACCAATCTGCTTGCCCATCTTCTCAAACGTACGGATGAACTGTGCACCGATGGCCTTGCGCTTGTCCTCCGGATCGGTCAGACCCTTGAGAGCGCCGAGGAATGCGTCCTCCTCGTTCATGCGGATCAGGTTGATGTCCCACTTGGAGAAAGCTGCCTCAACCTCATCACCCTCGTTCTTGCGCATCAGACCGTGGTCTACGAATACGCAGGTGAGCTGATTGCCTACTGCCTCAGCCAGCAGAGCAGCTGCAACCGAGGAGTCAACGCCGCCGGACAGCGCCAGCAGAACCTTGCCGTCGCCGACCTTCTCGCGGATGGCCTTGATGGAGCTGTTCTTGTAATCGCCCATGGTCCAGTCGCCCTTTGCATGGCAGACCTCGTACAGGAAGTTCTTCAGCATAAGCGAGCCGTTCTCGGTGTGGTTTACCTCCGGATGATACTGTACGCCGTAGAAGCCGCGCTTCTCGTCAGCGATGGCAGCGGTCGGGCACATATCGGTATGAGCGACCAGCTCGAAGCCCTCCGGCACCTTTGCCATGTAGTCGCCGTGGCTCATCCAGGAAATGCCCTGCTCCGGCAGACCCTTGAACAGCTTGCAGTCCGTGTTGTAGAAGGTCTCGGTCTTGCCGTACTCGCGCGCAGTGTCCTCCTGTGCTGCGGTTACCTCGCCGCCGAGGGTGTGCGCCATAAGCTGACAGCCGTAGCAGATGCCCAGAACCGGTACGCCCAGCTCGAACAGAGCCGGATCACACTTCGGGGACTTTTCCTCGTAAACGCTGTTCGGACCGCCGGTAAAGATGATGCCGATCGGATTGAGCGCCTTGATCTCCTCAATCGAGGTCTTATAGGGCTTGACCTCACAGTAAACATTATGTTCGCGGACGCGTCGTGCAATCAGCTGATTGTACTGACCGCCGAAGTCGAGCACCAGAACAAGCTGATGATTTTCCATCGCCAATCTCCTTTCTGTTTTCCCAATGTATATATAATAGAATTATGCCACATTTCTGCGTTTTCGGCAAGGGCTTTTGCGGAATTTTCCGTTTCCCGACAGGAAGAAAACATACACGAACCGGAATTCTGCCGATCCGGTATAAAATTTAACAGCCGCGTGCATACTTTCCGATAGAAGAAACGACCGGAAAGGGTGAAGGATTTTGAAAAACAGACAGATTCTCATCATTGCGGTGCTGCTTGCAACCGTGCTCGCCTATGCGGGACTGATCGGCGCTGCCGCCGTAACCGCGCAGGCGGCGGACAATGCACCGGTGGTGCAGCCGGTCACGGCGCAGACCTGCGTGGATATCGCCGTGGAGGCTGAACTGTCCGCGACCGACGCAGATAACGACGTAGTGCTCTATCAGCTTACCGAAAAGCCGCGGCTGGGCACAGCGAAGATCGAGGGCAGTACCTTATATTACGCACCGGGCCACAAAGCCGGACGCGACAGCTTCCACTATACCGCCGTGGATGCCGAGGGAAACACAGCGCAGCCTGCCGCTATCACGATTGAGATTAAAAAGAATAAGACCGGACTCACCTACTCGGACATGGACGGTGATCCGGCGCATTACGCGGCGATCTATCTATCGCAAAAGGGTGTAATGACCGGAGAAACCATCGACAGCTGTGCGTTTTTCCATCCCAACCGACCGGTAACACGCAGTGAGTTCATCGCCATGACAGCCGCCGCGGCAGACCTGTCCGTTGAACCGACAGACCAGACCGACTTTGCGGATGACAGCGGACTTTCCGCGTGGGCCAAGCCGTATATCAGCGCCGCAGCCGCAAACGGACTGGTCAGCGGCTACGCGACCGTCTCCGGCGTGAGTGAGATTCGCGGCGAGAAAACCATCACAACGGCCGAGGCAGGCGTGGTGCTCGACCACCTGCTTGACGGCACGCTGAGCGGTATGCAGTACGCTTGGTCGATGTCCGACCATTCTCCGCAGGATTGGGCACAGCCGGCAATCGCTCGGCTGGAACGCGCCTCCGTACTCACCGCTGCACAGGCACAGAACCCAGAACACCCGCTCGACCGCCGAACGGCGTGCGAAATGCTGTACCGCGCACTGATTTTGCTGGATTCTTGACGAAAATCAGCAGCAGTGTTACAATAGTGCAGGGAGAAGCTTGGACTTCTCCCTGCTTTTTTCTGATTTTGAAAGGACTGTATTCGTTTGCAGCAAATTGATTTTTCTCAGGGCAGCATCCGCCGCAGGATACTTGCGGTGGCCACACCGATGCTCATCGCGCAGTTGCTCAACCTGCTGTATAATATTGTAGACCGCATTTATATCGGCAAAATCCCCGGCGAGGGCACGCTTGCGCTGGCAAGTATCGGCTTGTGCTTTCCCTTTGTGACGCTCATTACCGCGTTTGCCAATCTGTTCGGACTGGGCGGTGCTCCGCTGTGCGCGATGGCGCGCGGCAAAGGCAACCGGGAAGGCGCACAAAGCATCATGGTTAACGCCGGCTTTATGCTGCTGCTGAGCGGTGCCGTGCTGACTGTGCTTGGCATCGCGTTTCATCGCCCGCTGCTCTACCTGTTCGGCGCCAGTGAGGTGACGTACCCGTATGCGTCCTCGTACATCGTGATTTACTTGATCGGTACGCTGTGCGTCATGCTGTCGCTCGGTCTCAATCCGTACATCAACTGTCAGGGCTTTGCCCGAACCGGCATGCTCACCGTGGCACTCGGCGCGGCAACCAACATCGTGCTCGACCCGATTTTTATCTTCGCGCTGCACCTCGGCGTGCGCGGCGCTGCTATCGCGACCGTGCTGTCGCAGTTTCTGTCTGCTGCATGGGTTGTCAAGTTCTTAACCGGCAAAAAAGCCGAGCTAAAGCTGGATTTCCGCGGTTTCCGGCCGGACTGGCACTGTATCCAGCGCATTACCGTGCTCGGCATCGCCAGCTTCGTCATGTCGTTTACGGATACGCTCGTGCAGGTGGCGTGCAATGCTACTCTACGCAATTTCGGCGGCGACCTTTACATCAGCGTCATGACTGTACTTAACTCCGTGCGCCAGATCGCACAAACGCCGGTGCTCGCCATCGCGGACGGTGCATCTACCGCCATCAGCTACAACTATGGCGCGAGGCTGTACAGGCGCACCCGGGACGCCATCCGGTTTATGACACAGATTGCTATCGGATATACCCTGCTTGTCTGGATACTGGTCTCTCTTTTCCCTGCCCTGTTCATCCGCATTTTCAATCAGGACGCGGAACTGGTCGCGGCGGCTGTTCCGGCGCTGCACATTTACTTTTTCGGCTTTGTAATGATGGCGTTCCAGTATTCCGGTCAGAGCACGTTCCGCGCACTGGGTCGGGCGAAATACGCGGTGTTCTTTTCGCTTTTGCGCAAGGCGTTCATTGTTGTGCCCCTGACTTTGCTGCTGCCGTACTGCTGGAATCTTGGTGTGAGCGGCGTATTTGCGGCAGAGCCGGTGTCCAACTGCATCGGCGGTCTGGCGTGCTACTTTACCATGCGGCATGTGGTGATGCCGGAGCTTAAAATGGAGAATTGAAGATAGAGGATGGAGAATGAACTCCAAATTGAATCTCATGCTCATTCCATTTACCGTCCCTCGGACGGCATTCAATTATCTTCCTTCGTGCGACACCATAATTCTCAATTTTCCATTCCGACTCGCTAAGAGCCGCCTGCGGCGGTTGCTCGCTGGACGCCCACTGCGGTGTGTGTCTCCATTCTCAATTATTATATAAGTACACTCGAAAAGGGAGTCGGACAAATCCGGCTCCCTTTTCTGCATTGCGAGGGGAAATCAGCAGCACTTTCGCTGGAAGGACTTACAGTCGGTGCACTGATCCATCGTTGGATTAGCCTCGTGCGTGCCAACGGTAATGCTGTCCAGCGCACAGTAAGAAGCGGTCGGACAATGGTTTGCGCACTGCTCCACCGTACAGTGGATAGACTTGTTGCAGCGATCGTTACTCATAGAGAATGACCTCCTTTTGTGATTTCGGTAATATTATCTCACTCGTTTCCACAAATTATACTTTAGAATTGCGGAAATGCTTTCCGTTGTGCTATACTAAAACAAAAAACATTACAATAAAGGTTGTGACATTCATGCAAAAGGGAGATTCCGCGAAGCTCAAGCTGCTGCTGGCAGGCATTTCAGCACGGCTGACCAAAAACCGCGATTTTTTTGTGCAAGCAGATTGCACCCTGGTTTCCGGCAAAAAGAAATTTGACGCAAAGCTGTCCCGCGCAGACGAGGACTACACGCTGCATTTTCAGGGCAGCAACCGCCGCGTAGACGCGGCTGAATTCTGCGCCTTCTTTGCCGAGCAGGCTGAGAAATACGACGAGAGCGTGCTCACCTATACCGAGCGCAGCACGGTCGTTACGCTGTCCGTGACGGCACGCGGCGTACAGATGAAGCAGGCTGAGCGCGAAGCGACCGCCGAGGAAAAGGCGGCTGCCGCCAATCCGCTGCTCGACAGCGGCCGGCAGTACCTCATCCGCGTCGATCAGGCGGCGGCGCTGCTGCGCGAGATCGGCATCCTGACCGCAGACGGCAAGCTGAAAAACGACATGATCCGCAAGTACAATCAGATCGACCACTACGTTGAGCTGGTTGCGCCCATGTTTGAGCAGGACGACAGCGACGAGATCGTGCTGCTGGACTGCGCCTGCGGCAAATCCTACCTCAGCTTTGTCATGAATTACTACATCCACGAGGTACTGCATCGCCGCTGCCGTGTCATCGGCGTGGACATCAAGGAGCACGTTATTGACGAGAGCCGTGCGATGGCCAAGCGTCTCGGCTATCACAATATGACGTTCATCTGCGCGGATCTGCGGACGTACCAGCCGCCGAAAAACGTCACTGCTGTGATTTCGCTGCACGCATGCGACATTGCGACCGATCTGGCTCTTGGCACAGCCATCCGCGCCAAGGCGAAATACATCGCGTGCGTGCCGTGCTGCCACAAGGAGCTGCTCGATCAGTACACCATGCCCGGGCTCGAGCCGCTGACTAAATTCGGCGTATTCAAGGCGCGCTTCAACGATGTGCTGACCGACAGCATGCGTGCGCTCAAGCTGGAAGCCGAAGGCTACAAGGTTTCTGTCGTTGAGTATATTTCGCCGCTCGATACCCCGAAGAACCTGCTCATCCGCGCAACGCGCACCGGCAAGGTGAACCACCGCGCGAAAGCCGAGTACGACGCCGTGCGTCGCACGCTCGGCACGACCTCGGAGCTTGACCGCCGATGCGCGGAACTCGACAACGAGTTTTTCGTCACCGATGAGGACTTGATGGGTTAATTCCCCTGTTTGCGTTTTCCATGTGCATTTCAGACAATCTGCCGGATACGCTCTTACTCTTTGAGCAAATCTGCATTACAATTTTTGTATGCTCTCACGGAGGTGATGCCTGTGAAACCACCCGACAAAGGCCTGCTGCTCTCGTCGCGTGTGGACTTTACCATTCCGTCTCCGTTTGCGCGGGAGCACCTGTATTACCTCATCCAATACAGACGCTACCAGTGCGTGCCCGGCTATGAGGTCAAGCGGGATTTTCTGGATATGTACCTGTGCGCGTATGTGCGCAGCGGTTCGCTGCACGCCTTCTGCGGAGAGCAGAGCGCGGACGCTGCTGCCGGACAGCTTGTACTCATGGACTGCCGCCTTCCCACCGGTACTGCGTCACCGAGCCGACCGAGCTTCTCTGGTTTCACTTTTCCGGCGGCGAAAGCGCGGCTTCAACAGTACAAGCCACTTTTCCCGCGTATTCCGCAGCCGTGAAAAAATGACGCCGAGCAAATTCCTCTCCATGAACTTCTGATGTTAATTTCTGCATAGAACAGGTTAATTCCCTGACGTGGCTCTGTGTGATTTTGTTCTATAATAGAGGCATAAAGAGAGCCGTGAAGAACGAAAGACGGCACAGATCATGGAGAAGAAAACGATTTCGGCAGGAATCTAGTGCAGGTCGGCTTTATGCGCCGCTATGACCCGGATTACTGCAGGATCAAGGCCATTCTGGATTACGGTGAGCTGGGCAAGCCGCTGATAGCGCACTGCATCAGCCGCACGCCGTGCATCGCAGCCGGATTTACCAACGCCATGCAGGGGACCAACGTGCTCATCCACGAGATTGACCAGTTCCGCTGGCTGTTCGACGAGGAGCTTGTCCGCGGTCAAATGCTGACGGCACGCAACACGAAGTTTGCAGCTGACGGTCTGAACGACCCGCAGTTGGCGCTCATGTGGACCGAGAGCAACATCCTGATCGACGTAGAATGCTCGGTCAACAGCTATTACGGCTACAAGATCGGCATGGAAATTGTATGTGAAAAGGACACGATCCGTCTGCCGCTGCCCGCAGAACCGATCGTCCGTTCGCGTCTCAAGGTTGACAACGAGATTATGGACAACTGGGCAGAGCGTTTCCCGAAGGCTTATGATAACGAGCTGCAGCACTGGATCAACCATCTGCGCAGCATTGAGCCAACCGCAGGTCCGGGCAACAAGGACGGCTTTGCAGCCTGCTGCATCGCGGATGCAATGATCGCATCGCAGACCTCGGAAGCTGAAATTTGGTATGATCGGCGGCGGGCTTGGTTCGTACATCGGCAAATTTCACCGCTGGGGCGCTATGCTGGACGATTCCGCCGAGCTGGTCTGCGGCTGTTTCTCCCGCAGTATGGACAGAAACCGCGCGACCGCTGAGGCGTATCATCTGCCCGACACCAGCCGCGTATATGCAGATTTCCGTGAAATGACAGACAAGGAGTCCGCGCGTGAGGACGGTATTGATTTTGTCTCCATCATGACGGCAAACGATACGCATTACGAGATCGCAAAGTGCTTTCTTGAGCATGACATCCACGTTATATGCGACAAGCCGCTTGCGCTCCACACCGACGAAGCCGAGGAGCTTGCCCGCATTGCAGAGGAGCGCGATCTGCTGTTCGGCATAACGTATTCGTACACCGGCTATGCGCTCATCCGTCAGGCGTGTGAGATGATCCGCGCAGGCGCAATCGGCGATATTCTGCACGTCTGCGTGCAGCATCCGGAGGACTGGGTCATTCCCAGTGCGGTTGACGGCAAGGTGGACACCTCGGCATGGCGTTTTCAGCCGGAAAAGGTCGGTTCCTCGCTGTGTGCAAACGATCTCGGCACACATGCAGAGCAGATGGTAACGCAGTTTACCGGCCTGCACGTCAAGCGCGTGCTAGCGATGATGGACACCTATCCGCGTGATCTGCCGCTCGATACCAATGTAAACGTGCTGATGGACTTCGGGGGCGGCGTAACCGGTACGCTCTGGGCATCCCAGATTGCGATTGGACACGAGTGCGACAGCGGCATCTACGTCATCGGCACCGAAGGCTCGCTCGAATGGACCGCGACCGACTGCGACCACCCGATCTATACGCCGCGCAGCCAGCCGAGTCAGCGGCTGTCTGCTGGTGCAGACTATCTGCTCGATGCCAGCACGCGGCTTTCACGTGTTGCGGCAGGCCATAACGAAGGCTTTATCGAGGCGTTCGCTTTGTCGAGGCCTGTGTGCGCAGCCATACGGCCGGAGGCGTCTGGATGGACGTATAAAGCAGCCCCATCCCTCTTTGACGGAAGTCCCCCTGTATTGAAGGTACAGAGGGACTTCTTAATGTAACACCCCGGAAAATCTCCGAATAGATTGATACTGAAGTTGCTTCAATTTTTGTTTGGAGGTAATATACATGGCTGAAAAAGTTTGCTGCCCGGGTCCGATCGGCGGCAATAACGGCAACAGTGCAGGCGGCTTCCGCGAAGCGGTCTGCGTCCACACCAAAAAGGTTTACGACTCCTGCCGCAGTAAGGAGTGCCTGCGTGACATTCGCGTGTATCTCACCCGCGATGCGCAGGAGCTGATCAATGCCGGTGGCATTGCATCTGTGAAGCCGCGTGAAGCGGAACTGCTCTGTGTTTCTATTGATGTTGAGCGGATTCAGTTTAATCGAGGTTTCTACAGCGTTGATATCCGCTTTTTCTATCGCATTGAATGTGAAATCAGCTGCGTAATCGGTCGTCCGCGTATCGTGGACGGACTGGCGGTATTTGACAAACGTGTTGTACTGTTCGGCGGCGAAGGCGGCGCGCGCATCTTTTCCTCGCAGTATATCGAGGACGGCCGCGATGTGCAGCTGCGACCTGACAGCAACAAGCCGACTGCGGTCGTAGAGGTCGTTGATCCGATCATGCTGGACGCGCGTGTGGTTGCGCCGGAAACCAGCTGCAACTGCTGCTGCTGCGCGCTGCATGAAGTACCCCGTTCAATCTGCTCGTGCTTCGGCGGTGACGATCTCGTGCTCAGCAACGATGGCTATCAGCTGTTCGTAACCCTCGGTCAGTTCTCGATCATCCGGCTCGAGCGCGACATTCAGCTGCTCATGCCCGCTTATGACGTATGTCTGCCGCGGCGCGACTGCTCGAACAGCGGTGTCGGCGGTGAGCAGGACCCGTGCGAGATCTTCTCGAGCTTCGACTTCCCCATCGACGCCTTTTTCCCGCCGCAGAGCGACAAGGCAGGCTGTCTGTTCACCGGCAGTGCCGGCGTAAATGATAATCGCAGCGGCTGCGGCTGCGGCAATAACAATTCCTGCAGCGGCAATAATTCCTGCAGATAATCTATCTACCCGTTTACACGCAGCCGGCTGGGAGTATTTGCTCCCAGCCGGCTGTAAATTCGCCGTTCTGTATGACGGCAAGCCGATGGTTTTCGACTGTCCGTTTAAAATGAAGCCGTCGGCAAATTCGATCTATGACCTGAAGGATGCCACTGCTTCATTCTTCATTCTCGTTAAGAATACAGACGGTGGCTTCCTGATCGACAGCTTTGCAACCGGTATCTGATCACTGCCGCACAAACCGTTCGATCTGCTGAAAAAGTTTCTCTATTGGCGCAAAAAAGTCCCTCATCGACTGATGAGGGACTTTTTGCTTGTGCAGTTTTTTGGTTCTGAGACTTCGCTTAGTACGCGATGCCCCAGACAACCATCTTGTTTGCAGGCTTGCCGCAGACCGGACAGGTATCTGCGATGTGCTCCTGCTCGAACGGCATGCAGCGGCTCGGCATACCGGTCTCTTCCTTGACCTTCTCCTCGCAGGCGAGGTCGCCGCACCACATAGACTTGATAAAGCCGGTGTGCTCAGCAAGGATGGACTTCATCTCGTCAAGAGACTTTGCGGTATAGGTATGCGCCTCGCGGTTTGCGAGCGCCTTCTCATACAGCGACTTCTGGATATCCTCCAGCAGTGCCGGAATGGTCTTTTCGAGATCCTCGAACTTAACAACGGTCTTTTCGCGGGTGTCGCGGCGAACCAGTACGCACTGACCCTCAGCGATATCGCGCGGACCAACCTCCAGACGAAGCGGAATGCCCTTCATCTCGTACTCGGCGAACTTCCAGCCCGGGGTATTGTCGCTCAGGTCGATCTTGGCACGGATGCCCGCTGCCTTGACCTGCTCGTACAGCTCGGTTGCCTTCTCCTTAACGCCTTCCTTGTGAGCCGCAACCGGAATAACAACCAGCTGGGTCGGAGCGATACGCGGCGGCAGAACCAGGCCCTCGTTATCACCGTGCGTCATGATGATTGCGCCGATGATACGGGTGGAAACGCCCCAGGAGGTCTGATACATATACTGCAGGGTGTTGTTCTTATCGGTGTACTGCATGCCGAATGCGCGTGCAAAGCCGTCACCGAAGTAGTGCGAGGTACCGGACTGCAGAGCCTTACAGTCGTGCATCATAGCCTCAATGGTGTAGGTGTTCTCTGCACCGGCAAAGCGCTCCTTCTCGGTCTTTTCGCCCTTAACGACCGGAATGGCCAGCCATTCCTCGAAGAACTTCGCGTAGATGTTCAGCATGCGCAGAGTCTCTTCCATAGCCTCCTCGGCGGTAGCATGAACGGTGTGGCCCTCCTGCCACCAGAACTCACGGCTGCGCAGGAACGGACGGGTGGTCTTTTCCCAACGGACAACCGAGCACCACTGGTTGTACAGCTTCGGCAGATCGCGCCAGGAGCGAACGATCTTTGCGTAATGCTCGCAGAACAGCGTCTCCGAAGTCGGACGAACGCACAGACGCTCCTCCAGTTTGTCGTTGCCGCCGTGCGTTACCCATGCACACTCCGGCGCGAAGCCCTCAACGTGGTCGGCTTCCTTCTGCAGCAGGCTTTCCGGAATGAAGATCGGCATTGCTACATTCTCGTGACCGGTCTCCTTGAACATGCCGTCCAGCGTGTGCTGGATGTTCTCCCACAGCGCCTGTGCGTACGGGCGCATGATGATACAGCCCTTTACGGACGAATAATCGGCCATTTCAGCCTTTTTAACAATATCTGTGTACCACTGCGCGAAGTCCACGTCCATAGACGTGATCTCGCTGACCAGCTTTTTCTTTTCTGCCACTTGTATCTTTCCTTTCATTCCTGATGCAGCAGTTTATCGATTCTTGTCTGCTCGTTCTGCATTGCATCCGTTCCATATTCATAAAATATATTGTCCGTAGCGCTGCGCACTGTAACACGCCCGCTTTCCAGAACATAGGCAAAGTGTCCAGCCCCATGACCGTCCGCCGGAAGCGCCGCCTTAAACCGCACCTTACCGTTTTGGGCGGATACGAGTTCATCTATCTTCGTATCTGCCAGCACAACAAGCGTTGTCACTGTGTCATCACTGTCGATGCGGACAATACGGTCACCCGCCTGATATGCCGCCGCCCATGCGTAATACTCCAGCCGCTCAGACTTATCACAGGAAACAGCATAATAGGCCCCATCCGCATCCTGCTTTACGCTGATGACCGGAGAGTCTGTCACCTGCACCAGACGACCGTTCTCTTCGCGGTACAGCCCGGCTGTGCCCCAGAGCAACGCACCGTCGCTGCCAATTATCCGCGGCGCACAATGCTTGCGCACCTCGGCATCATCCGACTGATACGCATTCGAGATGGTATAGCTGTCTGTCTTTTGACCGTTCCAGTTATACGCCGTCAGCACGGTTTCGTCCGCCGTACAGTTCTGCGTAACAGTCATGCCGTTATCCGTCAGCCGGCAGATACCCGCTGCCACGCCCAACGGCTCCACACCTGTTTTCGTGAGCTTATAACCGGTCGTCTCGTCCGTGCAGATGATGCAGCCGCGTGCGCTCTGATAAACAGTGCGTGCTGCCTGCTGCTGTGCTTCGGTCAGGGTCAGTTCGGTTTTGACCGTATCGCCGTGCACTGAGCACAGCGAATACGTTTCCGTTTTCCGGTCGTACACCAGCAGATAGTCGGTTTCTCCGGCACGGCCGAGATATTCCACAGAGCTTTCCTGCGGCAGCGAGAGCACTTGCGTCAGTTTCATCGTCTTGCTGTCCATGCGGTACAGGATAAAATCCGACTGTTCCATATCGCTCTGCGCATAACGGTCTGTACCGCTGACAGGCTGCACTCCGTCAATCGGACACTGCGCCACTGTCACATCTGCGATCTGGCAGACGAACGGCGAAGCAATCAGGTTCCATTTGCCATCGTACTGGTAATCATTGCTGTAATCACGCGACAGAACGTCCCATGCCGCATTTTTGAACTGTTCCGCCGTGAAAACGCCGTCGTCGATCAGCTTTTCCGCCACACTGCGGTCGCTTTCATCGCCATTTTTCGCGTAGTTCGTACTGAGCAGCCGCGCCGAGAGCGAAACCGCATCTCCGCGGATAAAGCCCTCCTCGTCCGTCTGCCGTACCTCATCGTTATCGACAAAAGCCGTACCCTGATAGCTGTCCGCATCCAAATGTGCCCGGGTCAGAAAAATGCAATACTGGCCGCAGGTGACATTGCGCTGCGAGCCGTACAGTGTCGCGGAAACGCCCTTGGTCAAACCATTCTGATACAGCCAGCCGACGTATTTGTCCGCCCACTGCGGCACATCGGTAAACGGATGCTTCCATTTTCCTGCCAGCGCGGTCTTTTCTGCGCCAAGCAGACGGGTCAGCATCACCGAGGCCTCTGCGCGGGTCATGGATTTCTCCAGCGCAAAGCCCTTGTCGGTGCCTTTGAACAGTCCGAGATCATAAAGCATCTGCGCCTGCGCTTCGGTATCGCCGGGATAGTTGTTGTCGATCGTACCGACCTGTGCCGCACCGGCGGCACAAGTCAGCAGACCTGCCATCAGACACGCGGAAACAAATTTTTTCATGCCGCACCCTCCCTGCATACATGACAAAACTCTATGAACCTTTTATTCTATTGTGACGGAGAACGGAATATCGCTTCCGCTCTCCGTTTTGCTGCTTACTTCAGCTTATTCTCAACCTCATACGCGAGCTTCTCGATAAACTCGCCGGTCTCCATAGCGGTGGTCTCACCGGTCTTGCGGGTACGAACCGAGATAACACCCTTTTCCTCGTCCTTGTCGCCAATGACGATCATATACGGAATCTTGTGAACCTGTGCTTCGCGGATCTTGTAGCCGATCTTCTCGTTGCGGTCGTCCATGGTTACGCGGAAGCCCTTATCAGTCAGCTGCTTAACAACTTCCTGCGCGCACGGGATGTTGCGGTCGGTCATCGGCATGACGCGCACCTGCTCGGGTGCGAGCCAGGTCGGGAACGCGCCGGCAAAATGCTCGGTGATAACGCCGATGAAGCGCTCAATGGAGCCAAGGACAACGCGGTGGATCATAACCGGACGGTGCTTCTCGCCGTCTGCGCCGGTGTACTCAAGCTCGAAACGCTCCGGCAGCTGCATATCCAGCTGGATGGTGCCGCACTGCCAGGTACGGCCGATGGAGTCTGCCAGATGGAAGTCCAGCTTCGGACCGTAGAACGCGCCGTCACCCTCGTTGACAACGTAGTCCTTGCCAATCTCGGTGATGGCCTCTGCAAGGGTCTTTTCCGCAAACTGCCAGTCCTTCAGTTCGCCCATGTGATCCTCCGGCATGGTGGACAGCTCGATCTGATAGGTCAGACCGAAGGTGGAGTAAACCTCATCGAACAGACGAACGACGTTCTTGATCTCGTCCTTCATCTGATCCCAGGTCATGAAGATGTGGGCATCATCCTGCGTGAAGCAGCGCACGCGGAACAGACCGTGCAGTGCGCCGGACAGCTCATGACGGTGTACCAGACCCAGCTCGCCGACACGCAGCGGCAGCTCCTTGTAGGAGTGCGGCTGAGCCTTATAGACCAGCATACCGCCCGGGCAGTTCATCGGCTTGATTGCGTAATCCTCGTCATCGATGACGGTGGTGTACATGTTCTGCTTGTAGTGATCCCAGTGACCGGAGCGCTCCC
>OLVP01000714.1_pt1 | contig 25831 bp, 28 predicted proteins | sample 1673281 | NCBI WGS metagenome assembly OLVP01 (sample SAMEA3178940, study PRJEB25190) | human gut metagenome | biome: human gut; feature: human-associated habitat; material: faeces | place: Austria | collected 2013
AATTCCGGCGTATATCGTTTGTTTGGTACTCCTTTTGGCATAGAAAAACACCCCATTTCCTAACAGTATACCATACTGTCTAACAAATGGGGTGCAGTTCACGCCTGTCTTCTTGACCGGCCTTCCAATTATTCAGGTAAACGTCCTTCGTACATAATGCTTAGTTCTCCGTAAACCTGTGTCCAGTTTCGGATCGTAGCAGTCCATTTTTTCATAGCCTCGAAAGTGGCCAGATACAGGGCTTTCAACAGGGCGGTATCGCTTGGAAATACACTTCTCTACCGGTTGAGCTTCCGATAGGTGGAATTCAGTGATTCCGATCGCATTTGTCGTGTAAATGACCTTTCTGACGGTGGCTGAGAACTTAAAAATAGGTGAAACAGCATCTCAGTTGTCCTTCCAGCGTTTCATGGAATTCGGGTATTTCGGAGTCCATTTTTCAATTACACGGTCTAAGGCAGCCAGCGCCTTCTGCTCATCAGCGGCCTGATAGATGGTTTTTAAATCCGCACCCCGGCTCGAGTAAGCTGTTGTATCTGCAGGAATTTCACTCTATGGAACACTTCAAGCAGGAGTTCATTGAATATCTGGATTACTACAACAATCTCAGGATTAAGGCTAAACTAAAGGGCCTGCCGCCTGCAATTCACAGACAGCAAGCCCTTTCGGTTGCTTGAACGATTTTTACGATGGATTTTTGTCTAACTTTTTGGGGTCACTTCAATCGGCTGTGCCTTTTCTTTACTTTAATCGAGTGTTGCAGACAATGAAAAATGCAAAAAGAAACGTCATTCTCCATTTTTCATTCTTAATGCTCAATTCAGAATCTTTTCCATCTCAGAGATCATTTCATCAAACAGCTTTGTTGCGTCCTCAATCGGCTTCGGGCTTGCCATATCCACGCCCGCGCCGCGCAGCAGCGTGATCGGGTCGGCAGAGCAGCCGCCGGACAGGAAGCCGAGGTAATCCTTCACCGCCGGTTCACCCTCCCGCAGAATGCGGCGCGAAAGTGCAATGGCAGCGGCGTAGCCGGTCGCGTACTGGTAAACGTAGTAATCGTAGTAGAAGTGCGGAATACGCGCCCATTCAAGCGAAATCTCCTCATCTACGTTCATTTCCGGTCCGAAATACTGCTCATTCAGCTTTTTGTACATCGCGCAGAGTGCTTCGGCGGTCGTGCCTTCGCCACGCTGGGTCATTTCGTTGGCGGCAAGCTCGAACTCGGCGAACATGGTCTGGCGGTACAGCGTGCCGCGGAACTGCTCGAGGAAGTGGTTGATGAGGTACGCGCGCTCCTTCTTATCGGTCGTGACGGACAGCAGGTACTCCATCAGCAGGGCCTCGTTGCAGGTGGATGCAACCTCAGCAACAAAGATCACATAGTCCTGGTATGCGGTCGGCTGGGTCTTGTTGGACAGGTACGAGTGGATGGAGTGGCCCATCTCATGCACGAGCGTGAACACGTCGTCGAGCGTGCCCTTGAAGTTGAGCAGCACATAAGGGTGTACGCGCGCACCTGCCGAGTACGCGCCCGAGCGCTTGCCCTCGTTCTCGTACACGTCGATCCAACCGTTTGCAAAGCCCTCGCGGAGCAGATTCAGGTAGTCCTCGCCGAGCGGCGCGAGCGCCTTCAGTGCGATCTCCTTGGCCTCCTCGAACGTGAATTTCATTTCCACGCCGTCTACGACCGGCACATACAGGTCGTACATGTGCAGTTCGTCCACGCCGAGCAGCTTCTTTCTCAGCGCAACATAGCGGTACATGGGCGCAAACGAGCGGTGCACCGCGTCGATCAGGTTGCGGTAAATCTCGGTCGGCACTTCATTGCCGTCAAGGGCGGCATCCAGCGTCGAGGGGTACTTGCGGACATTCGCAAAGAACAGCAGCTGCTTGAGCTGCGCGGACAGCGTTGCCGCCGAGGTGTTGCGGAACTGGCCGTAAACCGAGTACAGCGAATCGAACGCGGACTTGCGGAGCACGCGGTCGTAGGACTGCATGAGCGGGATGAATGTGCCGTGCGTGACGGGGTGCTTATTGCCGTCCTTGTCCACCGCGTCCGGGAATTTGAGGTCGGCGTCGTTGAGCATGGAGTAAATGTCATCCGGGCTGGCGGCCATTTCGCCTGCAGCGGCGAGGATTGCCTCCTCCTTGTCGGACAGCACATGCTCTCGGCGGCGGCGAATGCGGTCGATATTCAGGCGGTACAGCTCCAGCTCGGGTGCTTCGGCGTACAGACGGTTCATGTCCTCATCGCTGATGGCGAGCAGCTCAGGGGTCTCAAACGCGGCGGCAGACTGAATTTCGACCGCGAAGCGCGTCACCTGGCTGACCATCTCCTGATACGCGGCGACGCGGGTGTCCTCATCGCTGCGGCGCTGCGCGTAGTGTACGAGCGCGTCAAACGCAAGGCTGATTTCATCATCCAGACGGAAAAAAGACAGCAGAGCAGCGCCGCTTTCGGCCAGTTTGCCGCGGAATGCGGTGATGCGCGGAATGAACTCCTTGGCCTTCGCTAACGCGGCACGCCAGTCATCGTCGGTCGCAAACAGATCCTGAATCGCCCATTTGTCCTTTTCGGGCACATCTGCGCGGGCGGGAATTTTATTGGTTTCCATGGAAATACTTCCTTTCCGGTAGAGTTTTCTCCTCTTATTATGATACTCCAACCGCGGGATTCATGCAAGCGATTTACCGCGATAAAATCAAACATCCCGCTTCCCTTGCAAAAAGCGGGATGTTTGTTATTCTTCCTCCGGCAGCGAATTGCCGTAGGTTTCGAGTGCGCGCTTGATATCATTCCATGCAAAACCGCGACGCTGGAGTGCCGCAACGGCTTTTTCGACCTCTTTGCGATCGGAAACGTCACCGCGCAGGCGTTTTTCGAGCAGAGCCAGCATTTGCGCCTCATCCGGAGAGAAGGTCTGCATAGCCGCTTCTGCGGTGTCGCGGTCTATGCCGCGGCGGGTCAGCTCCTGCCGGATGCGTGCCGCGCCGTAGCCCTTGCGCGTGTAGCCGCGTACAACGCTTTCCGCGAACAGCGTATCGTTCAGCAGACTGCGTTCGGTCAGCCACGCAAGCGCGTAATCGGCGGCTTCCTCATCGTGCCCCTTGGCAAGCAGCTTGTCGCGCAGCATTTTCGCACTCAGTGCCCGATAAGACAGCTGTTTTGCCGCCATATCGAGGGCTGCGCGGTATTTATCCTCGCTCATTATTCTTCGTCGAGGTCGTCAAAATCGTCCGCGTCGATGGAGACTGCCTTGGAGGACGACGGACGCGGTGCCTTATCCGCAGATTTTTCGGCCTTCTCGGTCGGCACAGCGGCGGAAGGACGTGCCGCATGGCTCTGCGCCAGCTTGCTGCGCTCCTCGGCTACCTTTTCCATGATCTGCTTCTGTACGTCATCTGCGATGTCCGGATGATCCTTGAAATACTGCTTGGCAGCATCACGGCCCTGACCCAGACGGGTATCGCCCATGGAGAACCACGCGCCGGATTTGTTGAGGATGCCGAATTCCACGCCGAGATCGACCAGCTCGCTCGTGCGGGAAATGCCTTCGCCGTACATAATATCGAACTCAGCCTGCTTGAACGGGGGAGCGACCTTATTTTTTACAACCTTTACGCGGGTGTGGCTGCCGATCAGCTCGGTGCCGTTTTTCAGATGCTCCACGCGGCGAACCTCCATGCGGACAGACGCATAGAACTTGAGCGCACGGCCGCCGGTGGTGACCTCCGGATTGCCGTAAATGACGCCGACCTTCTCACGCAGCTGGTTGATAAAGATGGCTACACACTGGCTCTTGGCGATCGAGCCGGCCAGCTTTCGCATCGCCTGACTCATCATGCGGGCATGCAGACCAACGAAGGAATCGCCCATTTCGCCTTCGATTTCGGCGCGCGGCGTCAGCGCGGCAACCGAGTCGATAACCACGATGTCGATCGCGCCCGAGCGCACAAGCGCTTCTGCAATGTCCAGACCCTGCTCACCGGTGTCCGGCTGGGAGACCAGCAGGCTGTCAATGTCAACGCCGAGTGCCTTGGCGTAAACCGGGTCGAGCGCATGCTCGGCGTCGATAAACGCAGCCGTGCCGCCCAGCTTCTGTGCCTCTGCAACGCTGTGCAGCGCAACCGTGGTCTTACCGGAGGATTCCGGTCCGTAGATCTCAATGATTCGGCCGCGCGGCAGACCGCCGATGCCGAGTGCGAGATCCAGACCGATCGAGCCGGTCGGGATGTGTTCGATATTCATGCCGGTGTTTTCGCCCAGACGCATAACCGAGCCTTTACCGAACTGCTTTTCGATCTGACCGAGCGCAGCGGCAAGTGCTTTCTTCTTATCAGCCGCAGGAGCGACCGGTTCCAACTGCTTTTTGGTAGCCATGATAGCATTTCCTCCTGAAAAAGTTACAAATATGCAAGCCGCAGAGCGGCGGTGTATTCGGATTCGATACACCCATTATAACAGGGTGCCGATTTGAATGCAATGATTTTATCGAAAATTTGTTCGATAAAATTTGATATAAAAAATCCTGCCTTTTCAGGCAGGATTTTCAACGGGTCTTATTTACCCTGTGCGTCGATATACGCCTTCGCATGCTGCTTGAGCTTGTCGAAGGTTTCCTCGCTCAGCACATGCTCGATGCGGCACGCATCCTCAGCGGCGGTCTCAGCGTCCACGCCGAGAGCGGTGAGGAACGCGGTGAGCACGGTGTGGCGCTCGTAAATGCTGGAGGCAATCTGCATGCCGGATTCGGTTAGCCCCAGCAGACCGTTCTGGTCGATGGAAACGTAACCGTTATCGCGCAGCAGGCCAACGGCACGGCTGATGCTCGGCTTGGAAAAGCCGGTGTAGTGCGCAACGTCGATCGAGCGCACCTGTCCATTTTTCTGCGTCAGAACCAGGATGGCTTCCAGGTAGTTTTCCGCGCTTTCCTGAATTTTCAATGTACGGACCTCCTTTTTCTAAGATACTCTTTTTTGTAGGGCAGCACATGGGTTGGTCCTGCCGCGAAATTCTGTAATAGTATATCTATTTTATCATGACTTGCGTGTTTTTGCAATCTGCGTTGAACAAATTTCAAGCGGAAACAGCGGTCTGTGTTACGGCTGATCGGGCGGGAGCGGATTTTCCGGTGTATTCTGCGGCTCGGGCTGCGGTGCGGGAGCCGGCTGCTCGAACGGCTGCGGCTTGGGCATTTTGCGGTCAATGCTGCGCAGGGTGCGGTGCATGCTGAACAGCATCATAATAAATTCATAGCCGAGCCGTGCAGCAATATTTCCGACGATAAACAGCAGGATCGCCCAGAAAAAGTGGAAAAACAGCAGAATAACGCTGTAAACAGCCAGCGCAGCGACCGTCATGCAGTATAGGATTTTCAGCAGACCCTCGGTGTATGCGTGCCGGAAATTGAGAAAATCATGCAGCTTTGCTGCCGCGCCGTGGTAGTGATTCGGCTTGCGGACAAACAGCGTGTACAGCGCGATGCCGCCCGCAAGAATCAGTAAAAGTGCCAGAATCGGCAAAATCATTGAGAAAAGCGGTGTGTATGTATAGGTATAAGCGTAATTCATGGTATGCACCTCTCCTTTGGAAATGAGTTGATACATTTTTAGTGTACCATATTCTGCGGGGTTGATAAAGGGAAAGTTGAATAATTGAGAATGGAAAATGGAGAATGGAGAATGCAGGTGAGGGGAAAATCGGTGTATTTATCAGGTAAGAATGGCGTTCTCGGCAATCGTGTAATCGCAGGGACGGCCGGCGACCGCCCGCATACCGTTAAATATTACGTTCATTTTCCATTCTCTATTCTCAATTTTTCATTTCAAACCGCCTACGACCATTGCAAATTCAATCAAAATGTTGTACTCTTGATGTACCACCGAACAGGAGAGATACCATGAAAATTTTGCACACTACACCCGCGCAGGACGGGTTTTATATGCCTGCGGAGTTTGCACCGCATGAGGGCTGCCTGATGATCTGGCCGGAACGCGCCGACAGCTGGCAGTACGGCGCCTATGCGGCCCGGAAAGCCTTTCTGCGTGTGATCGAGACGATTTCCGAAAGCGAAAGCATGACCGTGCTCTGCTCGGAAGGGCAGTATGACAACGCGCGTGCGCAGCTGCCCGACCGCGTTCGTCTGGTCGTGATGGAGACTGACGATGCGTGGGCACGTGACGTTGGCCCGACCTTTGTTATCAACGGCAGGGGAGAGCGCCGCGGCATCGACTGGGGTTTCAACGCGTGGGGCGGCGATGTGGACGGCCTGTATCCCTCGTGGGAGAAGGACAACCGCGTGGCGCGTAAGTTCTGCGACCTGCTGAACAACGACGTATACGATAAACGCGATTTCATTTGCGAGGGTGGCTCCATCCACTCGGACGGCGAGGGCACCGCGCTCGTCACCGAAGCCTGCCTGCTGAGCGCGGGACGCAATCCCGATCTCACAAAGACTCAAATTGAGCAGGTTTTGTGCGATTATCTGGGCGTTTCCAAGGTGATCTGGCTGCCGCGCGGTATTTACAACGACGAGACCAACGAGCATGTTGACAACGTATGCGCTTTCACGGCTCCGGGCGAGGTGGTTCTCGCGTGGACGGACGACGAGACCGACCCGCAGTATGCGCTCTCCAAGGCCAGTCTGGATGCACTGGAAGCTGCGACCGATGCCAGGGGACGCAGAATCAGGGTGCACAAGCTGCCGCTGCCCAAGCCGGTGACCATCACCGCAGAGGAGTGCGACGGCCTTGACCTGTGCGACGGCGAGCCGACCCGTACCCCGGGAGAGCGTCTGGCGGCAAGCTACGTCAACTTCTACATTGCGAACGAGGCTGTTGTCATGCCCGCCTTCGGCGACCCGATGGATGAAAAGGCGCAGGCCATCCTGCAGGAGCTTTTCCCGACCCGCAAGGTAGTTGCGATTCCGGCCCGCGATATCCTCATCGGCGGCGGCAATATTCACTGCGTGACCCAGCAAATCCCGAAAATCTAACAGAAAGGACGAACCAAGCGGTTCGTCCTTTATTTTGCTGTTTTTACTTGAGCAGGCCGTTATCGGTGAAATAGTCGATCTTCATCGCGTGACGGACTCGATCGAGCGTGCCCTGAGCGGTCTCAGCGGCGATTTCGCTGCCCTTCTTGAGAATCTCGTAGACTTCGGGCAGGCGACCCTCCCACTGTGCACGGCGCTCACGCATGGGCGACAGCAGAGACTGCATGACGTTGTTCAGGAACTTCTTTACCTTCACATCGCCGAGTCCGCCGCGCTGGTAGTGCGCTTTCAGCTCGTCAAGGTTCTGGTAGTCCGGCAGGAATTCTGCGAAGTGCTCCGGCTGGCAGAACGCATCCAGATAGGTGAACACGGTATTGCCCTCCAGCTTGCCGGGATCCTGCACGCGGATGTGGTCCGGATCGGTGTACATGGACATGATCTTCTCACGAACGACCTCCTCCGGATCCGCAAGGTAGATGCAGTTGCCGAGCGACTTGCTCATCTTCGCCTTGCCGTCTGTGCCGGGCAGACGCATGCAGGCGTTGTTGGACGGAAGAACAATCTGCGGCATCGTCAGCGTTTCGCCGTAAACCGTGTTGAACTTGTGTACGATTTCGCGGCACTGCTCGAGCATCGGCTCCTGGTCCTCGCCGACCGGAACAGCCGTAGCGTTGAATGCGGTGATGTCCGCCGCCTGACTGATCGGATAGCAGAAAAAACCGACCGGAATGCTGGCTTCAAAGTTGTGCATCTGAATCTCTGCCTTAACGGTAGGGTTGCGCTGTACACGGGACACGGTGACAAGGTTCATATAGTAGAACGTCAGCTCGGTCAGCTGCGGCACCATGGACTGGATGAAGATATTCGCCTTTTCCGGGTCAATGCCGACCGCAAGATAGTCCAGCGCGACCTTCATAATATTCTGGCGCACGCGCTCCGGGTGCTCGGCGTTGTCGGTCAGCGCCTGTGCGTCCGCAATCATGATGTAAATTTCGTCATATTTTCCGGAATTCTGCAGCTTCACGCGCTCGGCCAGTGAGCCGACGTAGTGGCCGACATGCAGGTTGCCGGTCGGGCGGTCGCCCGTGAGAATGATCTGTTTCATATCGTAAACGCTCCTTAAAATTCGTTTTTCAGACAGGTTTTCCAGTTTTCAGGCAGTTCCACGTTGGAGGAAATCCACATGGCGAACATGCCGTTGAGCATCGTCCAGTAGCGCAGAAGCCGCCATCGTGTCTCATCCTGCGGAATGCCTTGCTTTTCCGCGATAGCGACAGCCACACGGCGGAAAACGGAAAACGGCGGGTAGTTGCCCTCGATCGGCTCAAGCGAGAACGTCAGCTTCTGGGACGCATTGCGGAAATACGCGCTGAAATACGTCGGGTTGCGCATGTAAAAATCCAGATAGGCGGTGCCGAGCTGTTCCATGGTCTGCGGCAGGCTTTCGTCCAGACCGCTGAGCGTCAGCTCGAGTGTGCGCGTCAGCTCCTGCATGACATAGGCACGGCAGGCGTCGATCAGGCGCTCCTTGCTGTCAAAGTGGCGGTAGATGGCGTTGTGACTCACGCCGCACTGCGTTGCCAGCCGCCGGAGAGAAAGATTTTCGAGGCCGTCCTGCGAGATCAGCGTGACCGCTTCCTCCAGCAGCTTGCTTTTCAGATTTCCGTGATGATACTGATCGGCCATTTCCTCACCTCGTTGTTTGTTGTGATGGGTTTATTATAGTCCTTGATGTTGTCGGTGTCAACATTAAAATGCCACAACGATAACCAATTGCATTTGCGAAAACTGCGTATAAAATGACGAATTACACTCTTATGGTGAGAATTTATCATTGCAGTGCAAAACGGGATGTTGATGATGTACACACTGTTTTGCAGCAAAAAAACACCGATACTCTCCGGAAAAACGGAGAATATCGGTGTTTGCAGCTGCGGTTTAGTAGATTACGACAGTCGAGCCGATCGGTACGTTGTTGTAAATCCAGTTGATGTCGTTGTGCTTCATGCGTACACAGCCGTGCGAAACCGGATAGCCGCTGCTGAAGTCATATTCGGTGCTGGTGCCGGGATAGCACAGGCGGGAGTGGAACGCGTAGCCGGTGCCCGGGTAGAAGCCTACAACCGGACGAACCGTGTAAGTACCGGTGGTCCAGCCTGCCTTCAGCTTGTAGCTGACGGTGGTCACGCCGACCGGAGTCGGGGTGGAGGCAGCGCCGGTGCCGACGATAAAGCTCTTGGTCAGCTTCCAGTTGCCCTTGGAGCCGGTGAATACGTTTACATGCTGATAGGCGCGGTTGATCCAGACCAGATAATTGGTGTTGCTGGAGTAGCCCTTGGCGTTGATCCAGACCTCCTTGGTGGTCTTGGAGTAATCGTTGTTGGCCGCGTAGGACGTGGTGTAGTTGCCGCGGTAAACCGAGGATACCTGCTTGAGGATAGCGGCAGCATCGCGCTGTGCATACCACTCGGCAGAGTAATTCTCGATCGGAACGGTCTTCTGGGCGTAAACCTGCTCGGTTTCGCCGGTGGACGGGTTGTCGTAGAGCAGCTTAAAGCCGATCGCCGTGCTGGTCTTCATATTCTTGGTGAAGGTGAAGGTGCTGGTGTGGCTGGAGGTCTTGTCGTTGGTCAGCTCGAAGCTGTTGTTCGTGCAGCCCTTGATCGCGGAGCCGTCCTGATACCAGATTGCAGTGCAGGTAACGCCTTCCTTTACGCCAGAGAAGCTGACCTTGGCAGTCAGCGAGCCGCCGGCCTTAACCTTATCCGGAACGGTCATCGTGATCTGAACGCCATCCAGACCGGGATCGATGTTGTCGATCGTGTGGTCGGCCTTAGCCGTTACCGTGCAGCCGACCATGCGGGTGTCTACGGTGCCGATCTTGCCGGTGCCGTCAACCGTGGTGTTCTTGCCGGCTAGAACCATCGTGCCGACCGTGCCGGACAGCGTGATGCGGTTGCCGGAGCCGCGCAGTACGGAAACGGTATCCGCGTCGCCCTTGAGCAGGATGGTGTTGTTGCTGCCGGTGATGGTGATGGCATCCGAGGTCATGCCTTCGAGCACGATGGTGCGGCCGGAAGCGGTGATCTCGATGTTGGAGACTGCGCCGCTGTAGCCAACGGAGCCGCCCTTGCCTGCGATAACAAGCGTGTTTACGGACGAAGTGTTGTCCATCTTAACATCCGCCGTGCCTGCCGGGTCAACAGCAAGCGTGGAAATGCTGGTCTGCTTGGTAGCATTCAGTACAGCGCGCTCCTCGCCCTTGAGGACGATGCGGTGCGAGCTGCTGACGGAATCAAGCGAAATTTCATTCGTGGGAGCGGCAAAGATCCAGTCGCCGTCTGCGACTGCGCCGGTCAGAGCGATGCTCGGATTGGTGAGTACGGTGCCGCCGGCCAGCTCGGTCGGTGCGCTGTCTGCGTTGGTGGCAGCTGCAATGCGCACGATCATGGTGACGAACTGTGCACGGGTCAGCTTGTTCGACGGCGACAGTTTGGCAGCAGAGGTACCGTTTACAACGCCCTGGCTGATCAGAGCGGCAGCTGCCTGCTTCTGCTCGGTGGTCATGGAGGAGGTATCGGTGAAGCTGCTCAGCTCATCGGCAGCGGTCTCTGCGCGGTCGTACGCGAACGCACGAGCCATCAGCACGAAAGCCTCGGCACGGGTAGCTGCAGTGTCAAAGCTGCGGTTGTCGTTTGCGGTAATCAGACCGAGGTGGATGGCCTTGCCCAGATCCTCGCTGTACCATGCGGACTGCTGGCTGGCAGCCAGACCGGATACACTGTCGGCCTGCGTTGCGCCAAGCGCACGGTTGAGGATAACGATAGCCTCGGAACGCTTGACCGAGTTGTTCGGCATAATTTTGCCGTTGATGCCCTTCAGAAGACCCAGCTCAACACCCTTGCGCAGCGAAGCGGCAGCCCAGTGACCGTCGATGTCCGGGAAATCCGTGGTTGCCGGCTCGGAAGGTGTGGTCGGGTCAGTCGGAGTCGTCGGTTCGGTGGGAGTGGTCGGAGTAGTCGGAGTCGTCGGCTCGGTGGTCGTCGGAACGGCGGTCTGCTCCAGTGCAAACGGGAGCGGATCGAGCATCAGATACTGCGGCATGTACTTAGATGCACCGGCACGCAGCGGATCGGAATCGCCGCCGATCACCAGCTTGCTATCGGAGAAGCTGTCGTCCACCAGCATGCGGAAGGTGGTGGTGCCCCAGTGGAAGGTGAGCCACTGCGCCTTGTCAGCGTCGTTCTTGCTGTCCGCAAGGTATGCCTTTACCTTGTTGTGGGCCTCGGTCAGCTTGGTCTTGCCGGAGTCGGTCAGGTCGATCTCAACGGCTTCTGCGCCGTTCTCGGTGGTTGCCTTGGCAGAGGCAAAATCTGCACGGTCGAACTGCCACTCCTCGTTCAGAAAGTCGGTCACACTGCACAGACGGCGGTCGCCCAGACGAGCGGCCCAGTAAGCGGCAGTGTTGCCGGTAGCTGTTTTCGGAATGGAAACGGTGATCACATCGCCGGAAACGGCGGCAGACGCGCCGGTCAGGCCCTCAAGCTGCATACGCTGCGAGATGATCTTCTGCGCTGCTGCCAGATCGGTCTGGAGAGCGGTGCTGTCGTACGCGCTGCCGGTGATCGGCTTGAACGCAAACGTCAGCGCGTTTGCAGCCTTGGTGGTCGCCGAATCATTTACGGCAAAAGCAGTGGTGAACAGCATCATGGCGGCCAGCAGACCGCTGAAAATGCGTTTTGTCAACTTCAAAATACTATCCCCTTTTTGACAGTTGCAGAATGCGGACATTCTGCCTTACCTTATTACCTATATTTTACGTTCCTGACCATAGCTTGTCAAGACGAGTAAGGTTTCAGTTCCGAAACATTTCGCTGCCCGCTGGGGACGGCGTACCCACGCCGAGAGGGCAAGAGGGTAGACACCTGCGGTTTCTACCCTCTTGACTCCCGTTTCCCTTGGGAGAGCACGGCGAAAATCGGAGAACTGAGACTCGCCAGGGGGAACGGCTGTACTGCTCATCTTCCGTAGGGGCGGACCAATGTGTCCGCCTATTTCTCCACCTTCATCGCTCAAGCTGTATTCGTACTGCTACACAGGCGGTTCAATTTCCGCAGGCGCAACATAACAGTGTTGCGCAACTCGTTTGCACGTTGTTGTGCATGGCACCTGCGGATTTCATCCGTTGCAGAATCTATCTTGTAGGGCGGGATGACCCCATCCCGCCGTATGTAAATGGCAGCAAATCGTAAAAAACGGCGGGGTGAGGTCACCCCGTCCTACAATATAACGCGTTAAAGACTTGTGCGGCACTGTCATGCCGCACCCTGCGTAGATTTAACCATATGTGTAGAAGTAAGCTGTCTGTGAAATGCGAAAAGGCGGAGAAAGACACGCTGCGGTAACCCGACTGCCGTTCCCCATTTTGCAGCGGTCGCCGGTCTCTGGTCTGCGCCAGACTAAGAAACAAAAGGAAGTGGGAGTTAAGAGGGTAGAAACCATTGGCGTCTACCCTCTTGCCCCGCCGCGGGGCGCGGCGACGTTCCCGCCGTCCGCAGGCGGCGAATCCCAATATGGGGAACAGCCATCCACGCTTTACAATCTGAATACAGCATGTTATACTATAAAATAAGCATAAAAACGACCCTTTTTCAAAGGAGGAAATCACCCATGCTTTGCAAAAACTGCGGCAAGGAGCTGCCGATCGCCGGAAAATTCTGCCCCTTCTGCGGCGCAGCTGTTGAGCAGACCGGTGTCAACGACGAAACAGCTGTATTTACCACCCTGCCGGATGATATGAAGGACCCTGTTGAGACCGGTCCGATTGACACCAGCGCGTTTGACGCGGCTATGCGGGACGAAAAGCAGCAGCTTCCGGCGGACGACACGGCTGCCGATCCGCTGGCAGACACCAATCCCAATATTCCGAATCCGAGCATTCCCACGCAGGCTGCCATGCGTCCGATCGACACGCCGCCGGTCCGCCGTACTGCGGGCACGCCCGAGCGCCGCACGACCTACTACAACGGTGAGGCCGATCCGAAGGACCGCGTTTACAAAAAGCCGTCCAAGGGGAAACGCGGCCTGATCATTGCGCTGGTGGTCATCATCGTGGCGGCTTTGATTGGCGGCGGTGTGTGGTATTTTACAAATTCACACAAGACCGACGAAAACCTCATCATGGCCGAAAAGTATATGGATCGCGGTGACTTCGACAAGGCGCTTGCGTATTACCAGAAGGCACAGGAGGAGGCTAAGGATCCGGCTGCTCTGGATGCGACCATTCAGCTGATCAAGGACTATCAGTCTGCCGAGGATTATGTGGGCAACGGCCAGTACACCGAGGCCATTGCGGCGCTCAAGCAGCTGCAGAACCGTGTTACCGACCCGGATTCCGCGATGTACAAGGCCATTGAGGATTTGCTCGATAAGGCGCAGTCTGCCCAGTCGGACGATCAGTTCAACTCCGATCTGGACGAGGCACAGAGCTATCTGGACGATAAAAAGTACGATGCCGCCAGCGGCAAGCTGGATTCTCTGGCAAATGATGATTCGCTGACCGATGACCAGAAAAAGCAGGTCAAGGAGCTGAAGAAGCAGCTTTCCGATGCACAGCAGCAGGAAAAGCAGCAGGAAGAGAGTAGCCAGAAAAAGGCCGAGCAGCGCGATGCGTTCAGCAAAAAGATGGATGAGCTGGAAAGTGACGATCTGAAAATTTCGTCGGCAGAGAATCAGGAGGATGAGCTGGCCATGACCGCAAGCTCGTTCGAGCAATGGGATAACCTGCTGAGTGAGATGTACGACTACCTTGCGACCGTGCTCAACGCCGATCAGTACGCTTCCGAGGAGGCAAGCTACAAGCAGTGGGTGCAGGAGCGTGACTCCGGTGCGGAAAATGCCGCAAAGGAGACCGAGGATGACACCGCCAAGCAGCTTGCATCCTACAGCTTTAAGCAGAGCTACACCAAAACACACTGCTATAAGCTGCTCGATCTGATGAACTGAACACAGGAATAACGAAAAAAAGGACGCATCAGGCGTCCTTTTTGTTTGCCGCAAACGAGAAACAAGGGTGCAAAAAAGCGCCGCTTTCTTGCGAAAACGACGCTTTGCGTATCCTTGATTATAAAAAACGAATTGCTTACTCTGCGGTGTACGGCAGAAGAGCAATGTGACGTGCACGCTTGATAGCCTCGGTCAGCTGACGCTGATGAGCAGCGCAGGTACCGGTCATGCGGCGGGGCAGGATCTTGCCACGCTCGGACATGTACTTCTTCAGCTTGCCGGCATCTTTATAGTCAACGTGTGCAACCTTATCTACGCAGAATGCGCATACCTTGCGACGGCGACGGCCGCGCTGCGGGCGCTCTGCACGCTCCGGACGGGGAGTAAATTCCTTCTTGGTTTCTTCCATGATCACGTAACCTCCTTCAGTTTAGAATGGGACATCGCCGTCGTCATCAGCAAGCTCCTGAAAATCCGAATCTCCTGCAGGGAGATCGAAAGCCGGAGCAACCTGGGACGCGGCAGGCTCGGGCCGCATCTGCGATCCGTTATCATAGCCGCCAAAACCGCCCTGATTGCCTGCATTGTAGGCATCGCGGGATTTCTTCGTTTCACCGAAGGAAACCTCGTCGCAATTTACTTCGATTGCAGTGCGGTTGTTGCCGTTCTGGTCCTGCCAGCGGCGGGACTGGATACGGCCGACTACGATTGCCATAGAACCCTTCGTGAACCACTGTGCAACGAACTCTGCCTGACGGCCCCATGCGACACAGTCGATGAAGTCGGTCTGGCGTTCGCCGTTCTGATCCTTGCGACCACGGTCGATCGCAAGCGAGAACGAGCACACAGCCATGTTGGACTGGGTATGGCGCAATTCGGGATCGCGGGTCAAACGACCCATCAGAATCGCCTTATTGAGCATTGGTGTTCACCGCCTTAGTCGTCCAGGCAGACGATGATGGAACGCATGATGCCGTCCGTGATCTTGTAGATACGGTCCAGCTCAGCCGGGAAATCGGGCTTGGACTCAAAACGAACCAGCGTGTAAACGCCCTCCGTCTGATCCTCGATCGGGTACGCCAGACGGCGCTTGCCCCAGTCCTCGACCTCTACGTTCGTGCCGTTCGCCTCAACGAGAGACTTGAACTTGTCCACAACAGCGGTAGCCGCTGCCTCTTCCAGCTTGGGGTTAACGATGAAGATAGTCTCGTACTTGCCAGAAATCTTTGCCATATTCTTAGCACCTCCTTTTGGACTTTTGGCCCACATCCTTTGATGTGAGCAAGGATACTATACCATTATAACGGATACACGGAGAATGTCAAGAAAAATTTCAAAAAAATATTGACGAACTTTCAAAAGCATGATATACTGAAAACACTGTGAACGAGAAAAGACTCGTTCCGGCAGCAAATAGCTGCTTGTGTGGCTCAGTTGGTAGAGCAGCGCATTCGTAATGCGCAGGTCGCCGGTTCGAGTCCGGCCACAAGCTCCAGAATGTGTTGATGAAAGATGCAGCATCGAAAACACCGCACGAAAGTGCGGTGTTTTCGCATATTTAACGCTGTTTCACACAGGGAAAAGTTCGAAAAAACGCTTTTTCCGGAAATCAGTTTTTCCACGCGAGAGGCGACATTTCAGAGATGCAGCGGAACTCTTTTATGGACTGGTGTGACTCGAACACCGAGGCTTAAAAACAAAGAAAACCAGCAGCCGCTGTATCACCCGCCCCTCTTCTGGCGTGTGAGGCAGCGGCTTTTCCTATCAGATGGGAGTCGGACACATAATCTGAAGTGGGCTCTATAACCTAATTGAAAAGAAAACGTTATACTTGATATGGACTTTTCCTGCTGAGTCGGCTACCATATTAAGTGTTCCGTGCGGCAGGTTCAGCTTTGTCCCGCAAGGATCGATGAAAGGGAAGGCAAAATCAATTATGAAACTGAAAAGAAATTCCCTAACCACGCTTCTGGTGGTCAGCTTCCTCCTCATGGCACTCTCAGGCTGCGGGCAGCAAGCCGAGCCGGATTCAGCGCAGCCGCCGCTGGAAACCGTAACGTACTCCAATCTGACGGACGCGGACTCGCGCAAGCTGCTCACAGAAGCGCTTGCAGATGCCAATGTGGATGAGACCCGAACGAAGCTGCTGCTGGACCGCGTGGATCAGTTCAATGCCAGCGTCAAGAGCGAATGGCTGACAGGCGGGTTTGAGAGCGCCGCTACCACCGAGACCAGATATGACCCCTATGAGATGCAAGATCTGTGGACGGAGAAGAACGGCAGCTTCCCCGGCTATAACTGCCGGATCACGGCCTTCAGTCTGTTCGGTGAGTTCGTCACCGCCGGAGTAGATCAGCCGGAAACGCAGGGCGAGGACTCCCTTTTTATGGATCTTGAAACGCTGGCCGCAGATCCCGCCGTTCTCTGCGGAGACAGCACGTCCAAGTTCTGCGCATTGTTTGCACCGGTAACTGCCGCAGATACCACGGAGGTGGCGGATCAGGTCAAAGCGCTTCAGACGGGTTGGTCGGAGCGCGGTATTTCCTTTGAGGACAGTTCCGCCCGTCTAATCTCCGTTGTCCTCCATGACCGATTTTCGGATACGGACAATACGCTGTTTATCGGGCACGTGGGCGTATTACTGCCGGCAGAAGACGGAAGTCTGTACTTCATTGAAAAGGTCGCCTTTCAGGAGCCGTACCGCCTGGTAAAGATTCAGAACAGAACCGAACTGAGCGATTATCTGATGGAAAAATACGATACTGCATGGGGACAGGATACGACACGTTCCTTCATCATGGAAAATGATGAACTTATGGATGGATACCGCCCAAACCCGTTGGACAGCGCGTCATAAGCAGCACATAGGGCAGGAAGCCTGCTTCTTCGGAAACAGACTTCCTGCTTCCTTTTATACCCCCACGTAGCCCCCTGTCGCGCCCTGTGTGGCCGATAAAGCAGACACTGCGGATACGGACACCTCCTGAGAAGAAAGCGCCGTGTAAGTCCGCAAACGCCGAAGTAAAAAAACAAATCACACATGGAGAAAGCCCGAATATACCAGAGATGGAAAAACGGCACTGACCCGCAATGTCATGTATTCGGACGGCACTCTGCTCGGCGGTGAGGGGAAAGGTATTATTCTGGATGGTATCCCGGTAAGGATGCCTACTACACCGGCTACCACTGGACCAAGGCAATGTGTGATACCTGCGGCACCATGAACAGCAATGGCGGCATCAACGGCTATTCTACAACCAGAGCGGAGGGCAGTACATCATCGGCCATGGTGGAGGGGCGTCTGCCCAGCACAGCTACTGCACACCCATCAGTTGGAACAATGCCAAGCCGGGCGACCTCACTATGATCGGCAGACCGAAATATTTTACGGAATGAGAACTATGCTCGCAGCAAAGCAGATATGGTAAGGGGGCGTCAGTGGTCTATGAGATCGAATGATACGCGAACGGCGCGAAGTACGACTATGAGATCGCTGTGGCTACCGGCGAGATCGTCAACTCCGGCTACGAGGCGAAGACCGTGGTCGGCACCGGCAGCAGCGCCACCGTCAGCGAGGCGACGGCAAAGCAGACCGCCCTTGCCCGCGTGTCCGGCGCAACGGAAAAGGACGTCTACGAATGGAAGCTGGACTACGCCGATGGCCGCCCGGAGTATGAAGGCAAGATCATCTACGGCGGCACGGAGTACGAATTCACCATCGACGCCACCTCTGGCACTGTCACCGAATGGGACGCCGAGAGCCTGGACCGCTAAGGAGGAACCGAACATGAAAAAGAACCGACTCATCCAAACGACTGCCTGCGCGATGGCGCTGTCTGCCGCACTGACGGTGAGCGCCTTTGCCGCCACCAATGCTGCGCCCGGATGTGACCGTCCGCATCGACGGCGTTACCTATGACTTTTATAATGCGCAAGGAAAGGAAGTCCATCCCATTATCTACAACGGGACGACCTACATTCCGCTCCGCGCGGTGGGCGAGCTGATGGCAAGAATGTGAACTGGGACGGCGCCACCGGCACCGCCTCTCTCGGCGGGACGCGCACCACCGGCAATGTGACCGGAACGCCGGACACGGCGGCGAAGCGCACGGATGTGACCTTCACCCTGCGTCCGGAGTATCACATCGTCATCGACGGCACCGAGCGCACCTTCACGAATGCCAACGGCACGAAGGTCGATCCGGCAATCTACAACGGCTCCATCTATCTGCCCCTCCGCGCCATTGGCGAGATCATGGGCAAGAGCGTGAGCTGGGATAGCGCCACCTAGACCGTCCGTCTGGACAGCGCGACTTCCGGCGGCGATGTCACCGACTTCGACACCAACGATCCTTCCCAGTCCATATCCACCGGCGGCGTGACGCTGGAGCAGACGAAGCAGACCGCGCTCCAGCACGTGGGCAAGACCGCTTCGCAGGTGCAGTTCGTCAGGGCACAGCAGGACTGGGAGTATGGCAAAAGGTCTATGAAATCGAGTTCATCGTCAGCAGCGGCACCGGCTATACTGAGTACGACTATGAGATCGACGTGGTCACCGGCAAGATTGTCAGCTACGACTACGATGCCGAAAATTACACCCCGTCTCAGAACACGAACACCAACGCCAATGTGAAGATCAGCGAAGCCGCGGCGAAGCAGACCGCCCTGTCCCGCGTCCCCGGCGCGACGGCTGCGAATATCTACAAGTTCAAGCTGGACTTTGACGATGGCCGCTGGGAGTACGAAGGCGAGATCCGCTACGGCACGATGGAGTACGACTTCACCATCGACGCCAATACCGGCGCGATCATCGAATGGGACATGGAATCCATCTACGATTGAACAAAAAACGAATCAGGAGAACGAGAACATGAACAAAACGGAACTGATCGCGGCGGTCGCGGAAGCCGTAGGCGTGGGCAAGAAGGACACCGAGCAGGTATTGAACGCCTTTTTCAGCACGGTGCAGGAGACCTTGAAGCAGAACGACAAGGTACAGATTCCCGGCTTTGGCAGCTTTGAGGTGCGGGAACGCGCCGCCCGCACGGGCCGCAACCCCCACACCGGCGAGACGATCGAGATCCCCGCCGCAAAGGTGCCTGCGTTCAAGCCTGGAAAGGGTCTGAAAGACGTTATCCAGTAAAACACAGTGCCCTCATAGAGTTTCATCTGTGAGGGGCACATTTTGTTGTACTCAATCGTTTTGGAAGATTCGGAAAGTTGATTCATCAGCTATAGCTGAATCGGCATCAAACAGGACTATATTCGAACCTATTTGATTGATAAGTTTCATTCGCGTGCGTGGATAACGAATTCCTGCAAAACCTTTATACGCTGTGACTTTTGTACTATTCGTCAACAAGCAAACGGTTATAATAAAGGCGTTTGACTATGCGAAAAGTTTAATTGAGGTGTGTGAGAGGATATGAGTGCCAATACTTAATTTGAAAAACAGCAGATTTTTCACCTTTAGCGCTTTGAACGCATCTTTTCCATCAACGCAAGGCAAAACCCTTCCGATTTTCGGAAGGGTTTTTGCTTTATCCGGATATCGGCGTCTGCTGCCTATTAGTAATGGGATAGCGGTATGCCAAAACTTATTATTGACATATGCCGAAAACGTGATAGACTATAAGTAATGTTATTGGCATATGCCAGAAATGATTCGGAGGAAATGGTTATGAAGATCGCAGTTACCTATGAAAACGGAGAGGTTTTCCAGCATTTTGGCCACACAGAGCAGTTTAAGCTGTACGAGGTATCCGGCGGCAAGCTGCTGCATGCGCAGGTGGTGGATACGAACGGCAGCGGTCACGGTGCGCTGGCCGGCCTGCTGGCGCAGCTCGGTGTGGATACGCTGATCTGCGGCGGCATTGGCGGCGGCGCACAGGCAGCGCTTGCGGAGGCCAATATCCGTCTGATCGGCGGCGTGCAGGGCAATGCCGATGAGGCAGTGCAGGCGTTCCTGAACGGTACGCTGGCGTTTGATCCCAATGTGCACTGCACGCACCATGACCACGGCGAAGGCCATTCCTGCGGCAGCCACGGCTGCGGCGGTCACTGTCACGAATAATTCATGCCGAGACCGAGAAAGTGCCGCAGGATCTGCGGTCTGCCGACGTTCAGCGAGTTTTCCCCGCAGGAAAGTACGACAGAGTGCGTGCAAATGACGCTGGATGAATATGAAGCCATCCGTCTGATGGATTTGGAAAATCTGCAGCAGGAGCAGGCTGCCGCGCAGATGGGGGTAGCCCGCACAACGGTGCAGCTGATCTACAACAATGCCCGCCGCAAGTTGGCGGATTGCCTTGTAAACGGCAAACGGCTGGTGATCGAGGGCGGCGATGTTGCGCTGTGCGAACGTCATGCGCAGTGCCCCGGACGCGGACATTGCTGCCGCAGCGGCTGCCCGAAACATCAAAAATAAGTGCAGAAAACGAAAAAACCGTTGCTTTGGCAACGGTTTTTTCGTTATTCTTCGTGATCGAGCACATAGCGGTACAGCGCGTTTTTCTTTACGCCGGTTTCGGCGGAAACTGCCTTGACCGCGTCCTTCTGGGTCTGGCCCTGCTCCATGCGGCGGCGGACTGCCTCAGCGGCAGAGGCAAGACGTTCGGCCTCGTCCTGCTCGGTCTCCGGCTCGTCCGGCGCACCCTCGAGGATGAGCACGAACTCGCCGCGCGGCGCGTTGGCGTCAAAGTAGGCAACCGCCTCGTCGAGCGTCATGCGGAGCGTCTGCTCATGCAGCTTGGTCAGCTCGCGCGAGAGTGACAGCCGGCGGTCGCCGCCGAAGGCGTCGCGCAAGTCGCGCAGCGTTGCACACAGCTTGTGCGGTGCTTCGTAGAAGATCATCGTGCGTTTTTCGCCCTGCAGAGTGTCCAAGTGCTCTCTGCGGGCCTTTTTGTTGACCGATAGGAAGCCTTCAAAGCACCAGCGTCCGGTCGGCAGACCGGATGCCGCCAGCGCGCAGACCGCCGCACAGCAGCCCGGAATCGGGATAACGGGTACATCGTGCTCGGCGCACAGCGCGACCAGATCCTCACCCGGATCGGAAACCGCAGGCGTGCCCGCATCGGTTACGAGCGCACAGGTCTCACCGGCGAGCAGCTTCTCCAAAACTGCTTCACCGCGTGCGCGGCGATTGTGTTCGTAGTAGGAAATCAGGGGCTTGCGGGGCAGGCTGCACGCGGTCAGCAGCTTTTGCGTCACACGGGTATCTTCTGCCGCGATGAAATCGACCGAGGAGAGCACCTCCCGTGCGCGGGGGGACAAGTCGCCCAGGTTGCCGATCGGCGTGGCGACCAGATATAATATGGATTCACTCATTGTAATATTCCTCTGATAAATTATTTTCCGTATATTCTGCTGTATTCTTCGCTTTGCACAAGCAGCGGCGGCTCGACGATCAGCCCTTCCGCACTGCCGCCTTTGCGGCATTCCGCCAGTACCGCACTCGGCGGCGCGAGCGGATTCTGATGCACAAAGCGCAGCCGCTTGGGAACGAGGCGTACGCGGGACAATGCTTCGAGCAGCGTCCACAGCCGCTCCGGACGGAACACAAACGCCGCTTTGCCGCCCGTGTGCAGCACGAAGGAGGCAGCGACCGCGACATCTTCCACGGTGCAGGACGTATCCTGCCGTGCGGTTTGTTTTTCGGGAGAAGCGGCGCTTTTGCCTGCGCCCCGGTCGAAATACGGCGGGTTGCAGATCACATAGTCCATGCTGCCGTGCGGCAGCAGCGCGCGGATCCGGCGCAGGTCGCCCTGCAGCGCTGTCATCTTCACGCCGTTGTCTGCAATCGACTGGCGGAACAGGTCGAGCGCGCCCTCCTGGATCTCAAGACCGGTGATCTGAAGGTCAGGACGGTAAATCAGCAGCGCGAGCGCTCCAGTGCCGCAGCCGAGATCGAGCACGCGTGCGTTCCGGCGCGGTTTGGCAAAGGCGGAGAGCAGCACACTGTCCTGCCCGAGCTTGAAAAAACGGTCGTCCTGCCGCAGGGTCAGACCGTTCGGCAGATGTTCGATGGTTTGCGGCATAATGCCCTCCTCTTGCATACAAACGGAAAGGCCGGCCCGAATGGGCCGGCCTTTGGGATGCGGGATTATTCACCAGCCAGTGCGCCGTATTTCCGCACATGCTCCTTGAGTTTGTCAAAGGTCTCTGCGCTGATGACATGCTCGATGCGGCAGGCGTCCTCAGCTGCGGTTTCGGGCGAAACGCCCAGTTTGGTGAGCAGGTCGGTCAGCACGGTGTGGCGCTCGTAGATGGTTTCGGCGATCTTGAGCCCGGCTTCGGTCAGCCCGAGCAGGCCGTTCTGGTCAATGGAGACATAGCCGTTGTCCCGCAGCAGGCCGACCGCGCGGCTGATGCTCGGCTTGGAAAAGCCGGTGTAATGCGCCACGTCGATCGAGCGCACCTGTCCGTTTTTCTGCATCAGGATGAGGATGGCTTCCAGATAGTTTTCCGCGCTTTCCTGGATCTTCACGGCATGTGACCTCGCTTTCTGCGATAATAAAGGGATAGTATGTTTATTTTATCATAGGAACAATTTTTTTGCAAGACAGGGCGGTTGCGCCTGCGTGCGATTTTCGGTACAATAGGGGACAGAGGAGGGGCAATGATGAAAGTATTCCTGTCACCCGCCAAGAACATGCGTGAAATGCCCGCAGTGCCGGCGGACGTGTCCGCGGCGGCTGCGCCGCGTTATCTGTATAAAACCGAGGGGCTGGCCGCCAGCCTGAGGGACAAAGCGCCCTATGAGCTGGAGAGCATTTTGCAGACCAGCCCGCAGATCGCGCTGCGCGCGGCGGCGCTTTATCAGGACTGGACGAACGAGGGCGGCGTGCCCGCGGTTTATGCCTATGACGGGCTGGCTTATAAATATCTGGAGGCGGAAACGCTTACAGCAGCCGATCTGCAGTTCGCGCAGGATCATCTGCGTCTGTTTTCCGCATTTTACGGCCCCTTGCGGCCGCTGGATGCGATCCAGCCCTACCGGCTCGAACTGGCGCACAAACTGGACGGCAAAAGCCTGTATGATTTCTGGGGCCGCGCGTTCTACGACGACCTGTTCGCGGAAGGGGACGGTGTCGCCGTCAATCTCGCGTCGAGCGAATACAGCAAGGCGGTGCGGCCGTATCTTCTTCCTGCCGACCGGATGGTCACCTGCGAATTCCTGACCTACCGCAAGGGCAAGCTGCGCTGCCTCGCGACGGTCGCCAAGATGGCGCGCGGCCGCATGGCGCGGTATATCATCGAGAACCGCATCGAAGCGCCCGAGCAGCTCACCTTTTTCGACTGGAATGGCTTCCAGTATGAGCAGAGCCTGTCGGACAACAACACATTGGCCTTTATCACCCGCGACTGACGGGGGGACAGAATATGAAAATCCGCATCGGCAAGGAACGGCCCGTACATTTCCGGGAGGAATATCCCGGCCAGTTTGAGATCGTCTCGCATATGGAGTGCGCAGCGGGCGTGCCGCAGGTGCTGTTCGCCATCACGACATGGAAGCAAAACGGGAAACCCAACGTATGCTTCCACTCGTGGGCGTGCTTCCACGGGGATAAGACCGCGTTTTTTGCGGTCATGGGCAACCTGTTCCAGCATACGCACACCTATGCTAACATCCGGCGGGGCAAATGCTTTGCACTCAACTTCCTGCCGCTTTCCCGGTATGACCACCTGCTGGAGACCATTGCGCACAACGGCGCGGAGACCGATGAGTTTGCCGCGGGCGGGTTTACGCTCGAGCAGGCGCAAACCATTGACGCACCGGTCATCGCAGAGAGCTTTGTGGCCATGGAGTGCACGCTGCACAGCCTGCAGGATCTGACCGGCGCAGGGATCACGGCCATGGCAGTGGGCGAGGTGCAGTCGGTCGCGGTCGAGGAGGAATATGCGCGCGGATACGGCAAACGCTATGGGGAAGACGGCTATATGCTGCTCATCCCCGCGCCGCAAAACCTTGTCACGGGCGAGGCGGCGCAGTCGGGCGTGGCGGTGTTGGATTTCCGCCGTTTGGGATGAAAAAGCCGCCCTGCATCTGCGGGGCGGCTTTTGAATGAATTTACTGCTGCGGCGGCTGCGGGGGTTCCTGACGCGGCGGGATAGGAGCCTGCGGGGGAACATTGTTCTGCGGAGCGGTATGGCTCTGCGGCGGCTGCGGCGGAACGGCACCCGGCTGCGCGGCCTGCGGCTGGGACGGAGGAACCGTGCCCTGCGGGGGTGCCTGCGGCGCGGCGGGCTCCTCGGGCAGCGGGCCCATCTTGCGGTTGATCTCCTGCGCATTGCGGCACAATACGAGCAGCAGCAGCGCGAATTCATACACGATGCGCGCGATCAGGTTGCCGCTGATGAACACAAGCAGCGCGCCGAAAAAGTTGGAGAACAGCAGGACAACGCTGCTCACCAGGATTGCGACAACGGTGATGCAGTACAGCGCGCGGAGCAGTTTTTCCGTGTAAAACGTGCGGAAGGTGAGCGCGTCGTGCAGCCTGGCAGCTACACCCTGGTAGTGGTTCGGCTTGCGCACAAACAGGAAGTACAGCGCCAGCCCGCCTGCGATAATGACGATCAGCGCCAATATGGGCAGAAAATAGTTGTAAGCGGCATGCTGTAAGTGGTATAGGAATAAGCATAGGGGTAACTGCTGAACATGGTTTCCTCCTGATAAAACATTGAAGAATTTATGTATTTAGTGTAACATATACGGGAAATCGTTGCAAGTTAAAATGAAATGTTGTACCCTATAAGAAGAATATGATACGGAGAGAAATATAATGAGAATTTTACACACTGCTCCCGCGCAGGACGGCTTTTTCATGCCTGCGGAGTTCGCCCCGCACGAGGGCTGCCTGATGATCTGGCCCGAGCGGGCGGACTCCTGGCAGTACGGCGCTTACGCCGCGCGCAAGGCCTTCCTCCGCGTGATTGAGACGATCAGCGAGAGCGAAAAAATGACCGTGCTGTGCTCGGAGGGACAGTATGACAACGCCCGCGCCCAGCTGCCGCCGCAGGTGCGTCTGGTCGTGATGGAGACGGACGACGCCTGGGCGCGCGACGTGGGGCCGACCTTTGTGATAAATGGCAAGGGCGAGCGTCGCGGCATCGACTGGGGGTTCAATGCCTGGGGCGGCGCGGTGGACGGCCTGTATCCCAGCTGGGAGCGCGACAACCGCGTGGCGCGCAAGTTCTGCGACCTGATGGAGACCGACTGCTACGACAAGCGGGACTTCATCTGTGAGGGCGGCTCGATCCACGTGGACGGCGAGGGCACCGCGCTTGTGACTGAGGCGTGCCTGCTCTCCGCGGGGCGCAACCCGGAACTGAGTAGGGAAGAGATCGAGCGCACGCTGTGCGATTATCTGGGCGTTTCCAAGGTGATCTGGCTGCCGCACGGCATCTATAACGACGAGACCAACGAGCATGTGGATAATGTGTGCGCGTTTGTGGCGCCCGGCGAGGTTGTGCTCGCGTGGACGGACGACGAGAGCGACCCGCAGTATGCGCTGTCCAAGGCGAGCCTGGACGCGCTCGAAGCCGCGGCCGACGCCAAGGGGCGCACAATCACCGTGCACAAGCTGCCGCTGCCCCAGCCCGTGACCATCACGGCGGAGGAGTGCGAAGGGCTTGACCTGTGCGACGGCGAGCCGACCCGCACGCCGGGAGAGCGGCTGGCGGCGAGCTACGTCAATTTCTATATCGCCAACGGCGCGGTGGTCATGCCCGCGTTCGGCGATCCGATGGACGAAAAAGCGCAGGCGATTTTGCAGGGGCTGTTCCCGACGCGCAGGGTGGTCGCTATCCCCGCGCGGGATATCCTGATCGGC
>OLVP01000718.1_pt1 | contig 25782 bp, 32 predicted proteins | sample 1673281 | NCBI WGS metagenome assembly OLVP01 (sample SAMEA3178940, study PRJEB25190) | human gut metagenome | biome: human gut; feature: human-associated habitat; material: faeces | place: Austria | collected 2013
TGACAAGCCCATGATTTTATTCAGCGGGATAACTCCCCTCTGGTTTTTGATTATAACATAAGCTTTATTTGCACGTAAACGGTGTTGCTACATTAAGATTTTTTCGATTTTATCGAGTGGCCAAGAAATAATGATAAAAACAATAACCGTTAAAATACGGTATTTTGGTCTGAATTTTTGCCGTATTTTTGCCGTCCAAAAGAAAAAAGCGGGGATTTCTCCCCGCCCCGTTTTAATTTGCTTTACAGAACCATACCCGGAATGCCAGCATAGCATAATGAACGTTTTTTACATCGTGAATCTTCCATCCTAAATATATTTTCCATCGGTAATTCGTGTTCAAGATCTGCATGGAATTATAGATCTTCCAATATTTCAGATCCCGTGTAACAAGTATATTTCTTTCAAATTCTCCTGCCTTATAGTCATCAATAACAACAATATCATCCGGATTGATTGTCGCTCCGAACAGAGTTAAAGCGAAACCGTAAGCACAATTTCTTGATAGCCAAAAGACACGGCAGCAATACCGCTTAAATTTGTCAATTAGCGGCAATGGTGCAATGTTGATCGACCGTTTTATTATTCGTCCGTAGTCCGGATCATAACATTTTTCTACCCAGTAATATTTGCAGAAATTATATCGCATCCATTTCGGTGCATAACGTACTCCATCTTCACTGTCACATGAATCGTCCCATGTTTGCCAAAGACAAAGTAATCCGGGGAGCTCACCGGATTCATCGGCAAACAATACCACAATTGGATTGGTGATATAACAAATCATCATACAGATTAACTGTAGCGGCGCATATAAAAACCATCTCATATAATCACCTCTTTTATTTTTTAACAACTATATCCGAAGAAAAAATAGGATCACCTCCGGGAGATGGCCGCTCCCACGGCTACAACCGTTGCCGCTATCCACATATTCCGTTGTCGTGTTTTAATTCTGATTTTCCGTTCCGTCTCTTTCTCGTACTCGTTGAATAATTCTCTGGTTTTCTTCAATGAGTTCTCTGTCACTTCGTTCGATTTCTTTAATTTCTTTATTTGTTCGTTTGCTATCTGCAATTCGTTTTCTGCTTTCGCCGATTTCATCTCGGCTTCGTTCAATTGCTTCTCCTGTTCTATCAATAATCTGTCTTTCTTTTCGCTGTTCACTTTCTGCATTTGAAAGTTCGTTTCTAATGTCGTCAGATCGGTTTCGGAGATCGTGTACTGTGCTTCTGCCCGCGCATGCGAACCAGATAACAACGGAGATAACCACAATGAGAGCAAGACCGCCGATAAAATAAGCCCTTTTCTTATTTTCCACATTTATACCTCCAGTTTTATTTTTTCGATTTCTGCTCTTATCTCCAAGCATTTAAGATAATTCCCCATGTACCTTGCTTGCCTTTCTAATATTTCAATATCGCAAGTCGGGGTAAAATCAAGCGTTCCTGCTTCATATTTAATCAGCATCCGGTGTAATTTGTCATACCGAATTTTTGTTTGGTAGTATTCTGCTTTAAACCTTTCTTTGTAATCCGTACTTCCCCTCATTTTTACCGTTTCATTCTGTTCTACTTCGGACACCCCTACAAGCTCTTCATAAGTTTCTTCAAATATATCTCTTCTACATGGGTATATTTCTCCGTGGACGCCTTTGATAATAAAATCGTTCTTTCTTGCTTTTTGAACGCCTTCTAATGTTTCAATTTCTGCCGTTCCATCTGTATTCATCTTTACAATTTGTTTTTTAATTGCATCCTTTAACCATTCATCATGGTTTCCGTCCAATGCGCATGCTTCTACAGGAATTGCTTTTTTTACACACTTCATTTTCATCACTCCTCATCTTTTACACAAACATTTTCCCATTTTATGTATGCATCAAGATATGTTTCTTTTTTGTCCCCATTGTATGTGACTTCGTAGTACATTCCGTCTGATATTGTTGTGCTTACCAATGCTTTCCAGTTCTGCAATGTTTTACTAAACCATACGATAAAAACTTCCTCTGCTGTCAGTTTTTTATTATCCGTTTTCTCTACACGACCGTTGTAATAATCAATAACAATCTGTTTTGCTTTTTCCTGATAGTTCATTTTTATACCTCCATCACAACATCCGCATCAAACAGTTTCCCTTCAATGTTTTCGGATTCCGTATACTGCCAGATATGGGCACCCGGATAATCACATTTCGAATCAAACTGTGCACACCATATTGCACAGCCGCCTAACTGATCAACATCTAAAACATTCACAAGCCAGTCATAACAAGAATATAATCCCACATATTTATAACCTGCATTCCATAAGCGATTAATAAAAACATTGCAGATGTTTGTCAGTTCCTGTTTATCCGGCATGCCATGACGTTCTTTGTAACCATCACCATCTTCCATGTCAAACCACACGCCCATCGGTAATTTATCTGTAGTCAGCCCGCACTCTTCAAGCGTCTGAATAACAAAATCCGCTTCGATACCTGCCACATCGTCAGATAACGCATAAGAATAATGGTAAATGCCGATTTTCAGTCCTGCTTTTAAAGCGCCATTCACATTGTCATAAAATTGGCTATCTAAGTGTCCTTTACCATAGCCGATGCGAATAATCGCAAACTCAAAGCCTGCCGCTTTTACAGCACCCCAGTCTACTACTCCATTATTTTCCGATACGTCTATCCCCTTCATTGTTTGCCGCTCCTTTCTCTGCTGCATCGGAATCACCGTTCCGATTTTTGTTGACAGAAAATACTGATATAAAAGTAACAGCCCCGACTACTGCCGGAGCTGCATACTCTTTGAAAAATGTAATCAACTGTGCCGTATTAGCTGTTCCTGTTCGATAAAAATCATGAAGCCACGAAAAGAGAACCATGAAAAACAGAATCAGAAGTCCGGCCCCGTAGAGATACACTACTTTTAACGATGTGTTCGCACGTCTTGAAATACGTGGCACATACCGCGTCCACAGTTTTTTGATTTTCTCCATCATGATTAGTCATCCCTTTGAATATGAAGATGCTTGAGTTCTTCCATGATCGCCGTTCCCGTACCATTGCCGCCCAACCCATGATAAGCTTCATACATTGTTGATGCACGCTCCATTTCTGTGTAAGTGATATACTGCTTTTTCATAGCGTTGCTGTGGATCCCGATTAAACGGTCTTTGAGCAATGCCCGCACGCCATCTTCTGTTTTTTCTCTGTTTTCCTGTAGCCCCTTGGCTTTATTCCAAAGAAAACCTACAGCCATTGATAAAACAACATATACAATATTACTGGCAATTGGCAGTAATGCATGAAAAAATTCCTGTTCCAATTATTTGATATCTCCTTTCCCTAATGCCTTTCTTGCAATTCTAACTTGTGACATTTGTATTTCATCCAGCCTCTTTCGTTTAGCTTCACTTGATAAATTACTTTTCATGACTGCTTTCTTTGCCAGGTTAATATTCTGAAAAGCTTTCACGGCATTCTTCATCTGTTCAAATTCTCGCGGATCGAATCCGTCCATCCGCCTATGCAGTTCCCGCCCCGCATTGAACAGTTTCAGTTGCCTGTCATAGGCATCATAAACTTCCTGTACGCTTTCACTGCTTGCGTATGGCGTGGCGGTAAATCCACGAATCCCCGGCTGTTCAGAAAATCGTTTTGCCGGCCGTGTTTCATCCAGTCCGACCATCTGATCAGTAAGTGTCAATCCCAGTCCGGCAAGGCTGCCGCCGTATCCTCGGATAGTATTATCTACCTTGCGGGGAGAAATGCCGAACGTTTCCCCTATTTCTCGGCCAACTGCTGATGTGTAAGGTCCATACTGCAATTCAGGAATTGTATTCTGCTGGCTTTGCGGTACAATATCGCGCCCCATAAAGATTGAATGATTGGTCATCGCTTCAATAGCCGGCACTAATGCAGTCGGCAGGAAGGATGGAGCCATAGAATCAAGTACAGAGCCGGCAAGGCCTTTGAATCCCACTCCCTTTTGTTTTCTTTTTTTGTCATAATCCCACTGCAACATACGTTCCGGAACGGTACCGAAAAGAATTCCCAGTTCAAAGGGTTTGGGAATTTTAATCAGAGTGTCTTTCGTCGGAATAATCCAGAAAATATCTTTCTGCCACTGCGGCAGTTCCTGATACCGGGGATCGTCCTTGTTGAGTTCCCAAAGCAATACTGACGGCAAGGTAATCCACATAGCCGTTTTTACTGTCATATCCATCGGATTCGCTTTCCATTCACGAAACATCTTATCCGTTCCCTGAATAGCCGCATTGAAAAAGGCAATCGTCTTATTCAGTGATTTTGTGTGAGAACCTATTCGTGAAAAGTCCAGCGTCACATCACGGCTTTCAAGCGCCGCTTCTTGAATACTGCCCAGATTTCGCTTTCTGCTGAACAGCCGATTTCCGATGCCCGTATACCCTTTTCGCACATTATGAAATTCTGCCAAGCGTGTAGCCATTTCCGTGGCTTCGGATAATCCGCGAAGTACTTCAATCGGATTGGTAGTAATCATCTTTTTGACGCTTGGCCGCTGCAAGAGATCTCTCATTTGCCCGGAAAGGTAATTTCTATCAAGAGAAACAAGATTAGCCTGTGCCGCACCCGACCGCATGTATTCCCAATACGTATTGCCCTTTTGCAGATACAGCCCCAATCCTTTAAGAGTGTCTACAACGGGGATAAATCCATGCTTAGAGTAAATCGTAGCGGAAATCATGTCGCGTACGGGGTTACGCAGAATAAATTCTGGTCCCAGCGTCGCCCCGGCACGGAGCCATTTTGCAGGGTAGGAGAGAAGCTTCGTAAACATGTTTGCGCCTTCCGGATTCAGCATTTTAAATGCCTGATACAATTCCGGCGTCGTGTTATAAACAACCTTCTTCCCGTTTTTCCACACACTGAAACTATGATCCGTTACTTTCGCCGCACCGGACACTTTTTCAATCAATGCTCCCACGCCATCAACATTGGACAGTTTCACGATAGACTGCCCAACTTTATTCCGTTCGATGGCGCTCATTATTGAGAAAGTATTCCGGATTATTCCTTCCAATGGGTCTACTACGTCCAAAGTGCTGCCTCGCATTTTCTTTGTGACAGCTCCCACATTTGCAAATCCCTTTCCTGTTCCATTCCTTTGTGCTTCTGCAGCTTCATAAAATTCACGGAAGAAAGGTACATAATGAGGATATTTATTCTTCATAGCCATTGCGGCCTTTACCGATAACATACCGGCATCTACAGCATTTGCAAGCAGGAAATCATTATATCTGTGGATCTCTGCAGCAGCTTTCGCAAAAACAGGATTCTTCTCATAATGCTTGATGACGTCAAAACATTCCGATTTTGTAAATCTCGTAATCAGCGGTGTCTCATCCCTTGGCAGGAATGTGTTCCAGTGGTTCATATCAAGTTCGCGCAATGCGGTCAGATACGTAGAAAAATCTTTCAGCTGATTATCCGGGATTTTTCGGATAATCTCTTTAAAAGCGGGGATTCTATGCTTAGGCGAACCATTCTGCAGAAGGGCTTCTGCTTTACCTGCCCAACCGCGCGCAAGCCACGCCTGCTTAAATGCGTTTTCTTCTACACTCAGCTTTCTTCCAATACGTTTTTCTACTTCATCGATAAGTTCTTCTAACGGATGAAGCTCATCAACCATTGTAGTATACGGCTCATGATAAACTTTCCGTGCGACTTCCTTAGAATCCTTAAAGAAATTCAATGTTTTCTGCAGCAGATTTTCTTTACCGCCAAAAGAAACAGACCCTTTCATCCGTTCCCAGACCGGCTGCGCATACCACTGATGTCCGACATAAGACAATTTATCCACTGCGGCGCGCAGGTCTTTATCACCTTCCAGTATCTGTTTAAATTCTTTATAAAATGTAGGAAATTCAGAAGCCGCTTTCTTGCGGCTGGTAACGTAATCATGGAAAAATTCAGCAATCCCTTCCTTTCGGATGGTTTTTATACCGCCCTTATTGTAGGCATTTCCAAAACGTTTATGGATAACATTAGAAAATTCTGTATCAAAACCAGGACGGTTGCTGAATTTAAACCTTGCATCCACATAGTGGCCAAGTTCATGCATAACAGTTCGAGGATCCCCGAATGTTCTTGTTCGTATAATATCCGTTTTAGGGTTATACCAGCCGTTGGTGCCTTTCTTACCGACACGCCCCTTCTTGATCGTAGCCCCGAAAATGCTATTTACATCATCAAGAATCTGCTTGCGTGAAATCGTCTCTCCCTGCCATGTGGTCAAGTCATTACCGGCCGCCTCCTCAACAGGTCTTGCCATAAATGACCGTTCATCACCCGGCAATTTTACTTTTCCTGTTTCTTCTGCTACAATAGAGTTGCCAGATGGGTGGAGCTGGGTATCCGGCGTTGAACCCCTATCACTGGAGGGTTGCAGAGGATACCCTGACTGACGACCTCGAATATTTTCGCCGACGTAAATTAATTCGTCGGCGTTTTTTATATCTCTTGAAAGCTGATTAATAGCATTGTTTCGATGTCTGGGCTTATCCATAGCCGTACTTGAAGAGATAATTTTCCCTTTATCGGTTTTATCCATGCTGACCGCTATTTGATGTAACAAATTATCTTTTCCGCGCCATAGATTCACATAGAGTTTTCTTCCGTTCTTTTGCTTAAGAATAAAATCCGGATTTTGAACAGTATCTTTTATCAATCCAGTTGCAAATGCACGGCTATCAGAAATAGACATATTTTCGCCATGTCCGGAAGTGAAAGCTTTAACTGCGTCATCTACTGCATTTTTGTTTTCTTTGTCAAAAATAACTCTTACTTTTTCTCCCATCGGATCGTCTATTCCGTCAGCAAGTTTAAGCGTTTCCTGACGTGCATATTCAAATTTCTGTTTTTCCGGTAAATCTTTGAATGCGCTATATTCCGTTTCGTCATATGTACGGAATACTTCCTTAGGAATAGTTCCATTTTTGATATGATCGGATAATTCTTCCGGAGTAATATCTTTCACCGGATCCTTCATGAAATTTAAATTTGCTTCTTCCGGCGTAGCTTGTTTTACATCTTCGGCAAAATCATTGAAACTGTTCTGCATAGGACGCTGCATAGGGCGGACATTGCGGCCATTATATACCTCTCTGGCTATCTGCTGGCGGTATGCGTCATTGGCCACTGCCGGATCCGGACGTTCATACTGTTCGCGGACAATATGTGCGGCTTCTTCCGGAGTGATATTCGGATTTTTGCGGAGTGCTTCAAAAGCCGCCCGTTCTGTAGTATTCATCTCTTCGGAAATAAAATCTACCTGTGTACGCCAATCTTTAGGATCTAATCCATTTTTCCGGGCGAATTGCTCTAAATGCGTTTTCCTGTCGCCTGTCCACTGCACCAGCCCGTGGGAATTATACCCATCTTTTGAAAGTGCTTCTGTATCAAACATGGATTCCTGTGCAATGTTCCCCGTAATCCCCGCTGCTTCCGAATCGGTAAATCCATTTTGGCGGAGCCGGTTATATACATCCGTTTTTATATCTCCAGTTTCACCGTATTCTGGCGGCAGGTTTGTTTCTTTAAGTGCCTGTGTACCCATCTCTGTATCACGGGCTAAATCATCAAAACCTGTTTCTCCGCCACGTTTAAAAGAATCAAAAAAACGACCTTTCGCATTAGCAATGCCGCTCTTTACCGGATCAATAACATGTTCATTAAACGGTTCTGTGATATGCTCGCGAATAGGCTCGCTGATACTTTTAGGCGTTGCTTTTTTTATGCCTTTAGCCGCTCCGTGGAGTACCGCCCCCGGCAAGAATACTTTATCCCATAATTCGGTCGGATTATCCACAAGGCTCTGTGCGTATTCTCCCGGATGGGTAACCGCTTCTTTAACCGGATTAATGACCGGATCCAAAAGAGCCCCTTTTGCTGTGCTGATAACAGGCGTACCGTCGTCATTTTCAATGTTCTGGTTATAAGTCTGCATGGTAGAATCGACAAGAGTCGGGACAGCTAAAGCACCGCCTGCCATGCGGACAATGCCGGGCATACCGGGCGTAATGGCGGTGTACCCGGCAGGCTTGCCTACCAATTCATTGTAGACATTCATTTTTGCCCGGTTATAATTTTCACCTTCAAAGCCTTGCGTTGGATCTTCCATATTGATGGATTCTCCGTTGTTATATGCTTCCATGGCACGTTCTCCGGCAGCCGTAATTTCATTGCCGTAATTTTCTATCGCTTTGCCGGCATTAGCCGCGTAACCAGAAAGAGTATTCCATACATTGGCTTTTGTCTTCTCCCACTGCGCTTTACGCGCTGCACGCCCTTCTTCATAAGCGTCATCGATGCTGTTCAAAAAGCCTTTGGCCTTATCAAGCAAAGACGAATCCTGCGGCGGCTGATTCTTGAATTCATCAAAATATCTTTCACCGCCAGTATTACCGCCAGCGCGCTGAAATTCATCAAAATAACCCATATTTTACCTCTTTACGGTACCCATGCTGCATAGAAACCGAGTCCTTCGTTTCGTAATGCCTGCTGTACTTCTTCTTTGGACATATGCTGCCGCATTTCCATGATTTTATTACTGAGACCTTGCTCATCATTCACAAGCTGTTTCTGCCCGCCTGTTACATCTCCCGGCTGTCCGGGCTGCTGCAAGCCTAAAACCTGTTGCAGCTGTGCATAATAAGGAGATTTTGCGGGATCGAAATCATCATCATACATATGTTGCTTCTCGTACATCTGCTGCAAGTGACTTAGCTGTGAAATAATCTGTGAATTGTACCCGCTCGTTCCGGGCCCTTGCACTTCTCTTGCCGTACCAGGAATAACCTGCCCGCTTCTGACATCAAATAATCCGCCGCCGGTATTCACATAAAAACGTCGCGGATCTTGCGGCGGTGCATAATTCCCCATCTGCTGGACAGCTCCTGTATCGCCATTGATTCCTACAAGCTGGCCATTTGGCATTGTCTTATAAGAAATATTCGGCTTATCCAACGCGTTGATGTTATTTAGCATATTCATATCAATCTGTGGAAGCCCCAGCTGCTGAGCACGGTAATTATAAGCGGCAATCCGCGGCGCCATTGCCTTAAGCTTTTTCGGATCATAACCGCTGACTGTCGCATTCCCGTCTTTATCCGTGATATAGACAAGCTGATTCAGAATATCCTGTCTTGCCGGCTCAAGAACGCTGTCCTGATAGGCGCTAAGCTGTTTACCATATTCTTCTGCTGTGTCATTTTCGAGCATTTCTTTTGCCATACGCGCTGCTTCCTGCTGACCGTAACCACTCTTGATAAAGCTGACATACGCCGCCCCGGCTTTATTCCGAAGCGACTGCTTAATTTGGCTCCTGTCAGGCGCACTTGGCTGCGTTTGTGTTTGCGGCTGTGTCTGTTGCATATTCAACTGATAATGGGGAGCTGCCTGTTCTAATGCGTCCTGTCCCGCCGGAACCGAAGACTGCAAAGGCTGTGTGCCGGTAGTGTTAATCTTGAAATGAGGCATTGCTTTTTCAAGACCGTCCTGTGCAAAAAGGCCACTGCCCATCTGCGGGGTCTGCGGCTGTGTCAATTGAGACAAAAGTCCCGGGGACTGTTCCTCTTGATAGCCCCCGAATACTCTTGTTGCATAATCTTTAGCATTGCGGGTATCCTGTATCTTCTGCAGACGGTTTGCCGCCCACAGTCCCGCCAGATTCCCAATCTGATCCCATGGTGATTTATCCTGTACATAGATAACACTCATGATTATTTACCCGCTTTCTTAGCAACCGTCTTTCTTCTTGTTGCCGACTTCTTAGCTGCCGGCTTTTTCTCTGTTTCATCCGTTGTTTCTTCTGCAGACGTTTCCTGCATAAGTTCTTCTGCAGAATCTTCTGTTCTCTGTTCTGCAGGAACAACGTCAACCGCTTCTGCAGGAATAATGTCTCCATCCGGGTCATTACCCGCTTTGTCAGCTTCTGTCAAGCCTTCCGCCAAGATACCGTTTGCATAGAACATATTGTCACCGGTCAATTCCAGTTCATAAACCTTTTCTTTTCGACCGGTTTCTACAATTGATGTAATCGGTTCAAATCCGTTTACTGTCATGACACTCTCACCTTCGGAAAGTTCGGTTAAAGATTTCTTTCCGTCAGGCGTCATAAATACTTCTGTCTGCGTAGTTTCTACTGTGCAGGATGGCGTATGAAGCTCATAAATATCTGCCTCACCCATGTCATGAAGTTCTGTAACTTCATTCACCGTGTCAAGAGAAATAACCTGATCACCAAATGCCATCTGTTCAATGGCAACTGCACCTTCCGGTGTTGAAATTTCTGTTCCTGCTGTAAAACATGCAAAATAACTTCCTAATCCGCTCATAAGACCTCCAAAAAATCCGCCGCTCCCTTGACGAACAACCGTCTGCGCGGGAGAAGCTACTGAATACCGCTGCTGTGATAATTGAGATAATAACCCTTGCGTTGGTGCGTTCTGTCCTGTCGCCATCGCTAAATATTTCATCGGCGTGTTGGTCGCCGCTTCCTGCGCCGTTGCCGCTGTTTTAATCGGATCCGTTGCCATCTGCTGCGACTGGTTCGCCAGCTGTGACAGCGTTGAAATCCCCTGCTGCCGGTTGTTAAAATTCGTATTTGCCAAATCAGCCTGCTGCCCGTAGCCGGAAAGTTGGTTCCTGAACATATCCCCCAAAAGTCCGGCCTTACCGTTAATGCCCGCCAATTGGCTGTTATAGGCCTGTCCGGCAAGTCCCGCGGCTGTCTGCATATCATTTCCGTACTGTGCGGCCAGCGTATTAGATGCATTTCGGGAAATATCATTGAATGCGCTGTCCGCCTGTGAAGAATTGATAATTCCCCGGCTGGCCAGTCCGGACAATGTACTCCCGACTGTATTCGTTAAATCAGCTTGTAATGCCTTTTGTCGATTCTCCGCATAAGAAGATGGCAGCACACCGTTTAACAATCCTTGCATAGCAGTATTATTGTTCTGCATGGCCGTATTGTATTCAGACGCCAGTTCTTTATTCCCCTGTGTCATAGACTGAATAGCATTCCCCAGCAGCCCAGAGAAACGGTTGTTAGCCGCTGCATTAGCGTCTGTATTTGCATTTACCTGCGGAATCAGTCCCTGTACCAGCTGATTATTGGCTGCCGTCTGATTCTGCGCCCGGTCATACAATGTCTGCCAATTGGGATTCGGCGTAACCTGCTGGCTGCTTAGTGCTTGATTAGCCATATTCAGCAGGTTTTGTGCCACCGGCTGTGTAGTCTGTGCCCATTTCAGCTGTTCGCCAAGCAGCCCTTTTTCCTCATCGGACATCTGTGGCACTTGCGCCGGCGTTGTCGTTATCTTTGTCCCCTTTTTCCCGAACAGCTGTAAATCAAATAATAGCATGCAATCTCCTTTCTACTGTAAATTCTCAATTGTGCCGGTCAGCACATAGTAATGACGCCCCTCGTAGTCATAATCTTGTTCCGGATGGTGAATCATCTTCCATCGGCGTATATGTGCTTTCGGATTGCGCGTCGTCATTGTCACGATATCTTTTACCCCATTAAGGACCATCACCTCTCTGATGTAATCAACCATTTTGTGAAACTTGCCGTATGTTTCAAGAATCTGGAAATAAACGATTCTCTCATGCTTAATCAACTGCCAGAAAAGAAATCCGGCATTCGGAAAAAACTTGAAATGCGTTCCCTGTTTATCATGAAGATCATCATCAAAAAAGAACCCATCAAAACTGACGGATTCGCCAGTGATACGTTCATAATCTTTTATCATTTCCTGTAAACTTGATAATTTCAATTCATCTCATCACCCTATCTTGTTCATGAATTATTGATCTCTTGTGACCACCAAACGATAAGCGGGTCATTTCCGCCAAACAAAGAAACAAAAGCATTCCCCCCAACGTATATCACCCATTTATGTTTACCGAAATTTTTAACACACATAAACGTGTAAACTGTTCCCGGGGTGACATTTACATATTTATCCCATTCTCCCGCCGAGGTACATTTTATTTTCGTAATCAATCGAGGACATGTCCAGTCATAAGACGCACCATTATAATTTTGTGCTGTAAAGCTGCCAGTTGGGATTGCTACCTTTAAAATCGCGAATTCCCGTCCTGCACTGGCTACATAACACCGCAAAGGACTTGCCTGCGGGTCATTAAACTCCCCCAGTTTTACATAGCCATCTCTTCCGTCTACGTTGACATACGTTCGCGGGTCTGGACATTCGTTCTGGTCATCATATACATCACACTGTCCTGTTTCCCCGTTCTCTTTCTGATAACATAAATGTTTAAAAACACTCATGAACACCACCTCACGCAAACCATATGTAATTGTTGCCAATCTTCAGCTTATTCTCATTGTTTGTGCCCACAATCTGATACCAATTATTTGTATTATCTATCTCATCTGGTGTATTCAGATAGCGATAAAACAAACCATTAGAATTAGCAAAAAACAGCTGTGTTATTAATGCTCGTCCGTCATGTGTCGGATAAGCGCTCATTAAAACAGTTCCCCATTGCTTATTGCCGTTAATTACAATTTCATGGGCTCGGTGTGCAAGACAAGCATAAACGTTATCATCTTTATAGTGCTGACGCAACCAGTCATTCATTTGTTGCGTACCATTAAAAGAACCGGAACACAAATTGCCATCAAGCGCCTTCGCGGTGATATCGGCTAATCCGCCCTGCGTGCCGTTGCCAAACCAATATGTTTTAATATTGTGGTCACGAAAGCCGAACTGTATTGTGGCTGCATTTCCCGCAAAATTAACTTCGTTATTATAAGCTACCGGCAAAGGTACATCTTCATGATAATAACGTTCGTCTGCTTTGTCCTTAGTGTAGTAATTATCGGGATCAAATATTTCTTCTTTGTTTGCTATATCTATCGTTATTTTCGAACCATCTGCATCCGGAGTAATTTTAATGTTATCCCCGGCGATTAATTCAAGGACAGCCTGTTTCACTGCCGCAACAAGTTCTTTATCACCGATTTTTACTTTAGAAAATGCGTTTTGATTAACTTCCGCTTTGTCTTCAATACCTGACAGCTTTTCTTTTTCAGCTTCCGTCATTTCTACCGCTGCCGCATTATTCATATACTCAATCTTTGTTACGCCGGTTGCATTCGTCGTTACCGCTGCAACAAAAACTCTTACGACAGCTTTCCATTCTGTACCATTGTAGTAATACATCTTCTGCTCAAGTGTGTTGAAAACATGAGTGTTTGTGGCAATGCCGGAAGGCAAGGAAGCAGAAAACACCGGTTTTGTTATTGCGCTCCCGTAAGATAAAGCACCTGCGTTATTCCGTTCTACAAACAGATAGCTTGTTGTATTAATCGGCAACGTCCATGCACTGATTTTCTTATCAATTGTTTCTACATAATCTTTCGCACCGTTTTCATTAAAGCCGTCTGCCAGCGTTAAAACAACAGGTATCACACTTCCGTCAATAATGACCGACAATCCATCGCCAAAAAGAAAACTATACTTCCCACCGCTATTTTTCCCGTATAAAATACGCTGCCGAAGACCGCTCCCGCCGCCTTTTGATTGTGCGGAAAGCTTATTCCCGATTGTCTTGATTTCTTCCCTATTCTTTAGTACAGCTTCTTTCGTGCTGTCTCCTTGCGGCGTCGGGTTCAAAGGATATTTTTCCGTATAAGGCATTTAAACCTCCTCGTAAGTATAATCAAACTGCCGCAAAGCGATAGCGCCCTTGGCAACAAATATTTTTATCTGCAGATGGCGGTTCGCTCCGCCGCCGATCTTATTTACTTTCGTATACTCATTGCTATTCAGCCTGCCGGTTGCATTAATCAACTTTTCATTCGCATAGTATAACTTTGTACCGGCCGCTTTAAATGTAACAGGTTTTGCCCGTTTATCGCTAATCGTAATGCTGCCGTAACCTTCGATACGGTTGCTTGATACGAAATTATAAGAGAATAACAGTAAGAACAGTCTTTGCGCCAATCTGTTCCCTGAAACAATAGATGTCGTAATCTGTTCTCCGTCATCGGTATCAACACCCATATCCAGAATGCCGATTTTGTTTCCGTAAGCGATATAGACATCCTTGCCGACCGTCAGTACGTCATGCAGATCATGAACGAAAGACCTTGACGTGAAAACGCCACGGCCATCCTCATACCGCGGCAGATAATGATAGATAAATATATTCTGATTTTTCCCCGGTTTAATCCACAGCTGTTTCCTTCCGGGAATATGCCACATCCGGGCTTGTTCCGATGTAATCGTTGTCAGCTGCGCATTGATATTAAGACCCACTTCGGACGGCTGAATATTCGCATACGTATTTGTCGGAACAAAACTCATCAGCCCCGCATCGCCTAAATAATAACTTCGGTCATCAATGCTGATAGAACTACCGCAGCACAAAGCCGTTTCAGAAAGAGGATAAACAGCAAGTGTCTTCTCGTGTGGATTACCAACAACTTGATACGCCCGCCCATATTCTTTGTATACAATGATAGCCTTTGACAAGAAATCAATAGCTATAATACAGCCGGGATCTTTATAACCAACCTCTACATACTGCGCAGAAGCGGAATTATTGCTGTCCGGCGTCCACGATCTATAATCACCAACAGCTGACCATGTGATACGGTGTCCATAAATAGACGCCACAATGACAGAGCCGCTGTGGCTGCTCACAAACTTGCAAGTAGGGCTTTCATCTACAGTAGACAGCACGCCAGCACCGGAAACAGCCTGCAATTTACCGCCGGAAGCAATCAAAATGTCATGATTAAAAGCATGATACTTCGGAGTGCTGTTCCCCGTTAGCGTTCCCAGCGGCGTTACTGTTACCCAATCTGCCGTTTTGTACAAATCACGTCCGCAGGAAAAGTAAAACTGCTTGCGGTAATTGTCATAATACAGGCTCTCGATATCCGCCGTTCCCGTATAAATTATTTTCACGCCCGGCACTGTTTGAAGCGCGCCGTCCGTCGGGCTGTATTCGCAGTTAATCGCCTGCGTTAAACTCTGCATATCAATGCTTTCTGCAGGCTTGCTCCAGTCCAGACCTAATCTGAAACCGTTTGTCGAAGCAAAGAAACGCTCACCCATATTATCGCCCTCTTGCCGCTTGGATTGCCGTTGTTAAATCAGCAATAAACGCTTTATCTGCACTGGCATAATCCAGCATTAAAGATTTCTTTTTGACAAGAAATGAGACCAGCTGCACAAGCACAAAATGAAAGATTTCACTGAATGGAATCGAATCAGTTTCATCTGATACATGCGGCTTTTTCACAGCGTAAAATACATCATTGACAGTCTTTCCACCGTACGTCTTGAAAGACCCGTTCACAATGCGGACAGGGTAACCCGCCGACGGAACAAACGCTGTAAAATCACCGGGTACCGGATTATTGTCGCTAATGTCCATACTTTTTACAACTTCTCTGTCTTTCATCGGGACCAAAATCATCACGAGATAATCAATGGCTGCATTAATATAAGGGATATATTCCGTGCTATCATCCAGTATTTCATTCGTGTCCAGATTAATCATCGTAATCAGTTCGCCTGCTGTCATACGGCCAATACCCCCTTGCAATAAAACCGCTTTCATCGTCCATTTGACGTGCCATTTCGGAAATCGTATCTTCCCATCCGGAAACAAACGATAAATCCGCTTTCAGGATCCGCGCTACCATGTAATTCACCAGAAGACTTTCTATTTCTGCCGGATAACCGCTTTCATCATCCATCCCTTCATAATCTGCAGACGGGATATATACGACGGTTAGCCCTCGTTGCAGCGCATTTTTCGCAGTAATGATTTTGTGGTCTTCCATCGTGTAATCAGCGGGATGACCATACATATCCTTTACTGATACAATCTGCAGTGCGAAAGAAGAAAGCGCAATCGTCGGCCTGTTCGGAACTCCCGTCTCCGTTACATGTAAAATATCCGGAATATACCGCAGTACAATCTTATGCAGAATATGATTTCCTTCGTTATAAAACTCCAGAAACTGATACGGCGTATAGTTCACCTGCGACGTATCGCCCACCTGCATATACGCACGGTTAATCAAGTCTTTAATTATCATGGTTACTCCTTAAGAAAAGGAAAGAGGGCTTTTACAGCCCTCACCTTATCTCCATTGCAATTACTCTACAGCACCGCCGGTCATGACTTGAATCACGCCATAATCTTTGCTGTTGTAGATGGATTTTTCAATGCCGCCGAAGAACGCGATACCGTTCCCCTGTACATTGCCGTAATCATCCTCATCTTTAATGAAGCGAGCCTCGCGGGCTACAGCGAAGCATGCCGCCTGCTGCCCTAAAAGCAAATTATGAACAACATTTGCGGAAGACGCACCGGTTTTCGTATTTATGATACGTTCATATTCATACAGAACGACGCCGTCATATTCGCCGAGCGCTCCAGTGAAAATCGGGTTTTTGCTGCCGCGGATTGCCGCGTTCTGCTGTGCCGCCTGCCATACCGGATCTGCTTTCAAGTCACGCGCTGCCCATGTGCCGACAAGCATGATGTATTTCTCCTGTCCGTCAATCTTGAGCGGTTTCACTGTCGGTTCATGCATTTTAGCCTTGCGTTTTGCGCGGCCGATTACCGCACAGGTCAGCTTGTCATTAGCCGTTAAAGAAACCTCTGTTCCTGCCGTAGACGCAATAAGACGTTCACCGGTTGTCGGATTGGCGGTCAGTGCGGAAATCAGCTTGTTATCTTTCCAGTCAGACAGCCACTGCACCAACACCCCCTTGATAAGAGGCAAATTTTCATACGGAGATTTCTGGTCATCCGCTTCAAAGCGCGTAACTGCGTTTCTGACCAAAGTAGTCTTTACGCTGAAATCATACATCTGCATTTCTTCTTCATTGCCTTTAAGCGTGTTGTTACCAGAAACACCGTTCCCTTTAAGATTCATTGCCAGTCCAAAGTTTACTTCATCGCCTTTAGCCTGTTTTAGATCTTTATTCGTATGAACAACATTACTCCCGTTAGTAGACGTAAACTTATCAAAATAAGAAGCTTTTAAACCTTCTCTCCATACCTTTTTCGTCCAGAGTTTAGGAACCAATTTTTCAGGAATTTTAAATTCATGTGCCATATTTCATTCTCCTTTTTGTAAAAAAATTAATCACCGCAGAGGTCATCAATCTGCTTTCTGATTTCCGTTGGAAGCTCGTTTTCACGATCCTCTTCCACATACTTGAGGATTTCTTCCTCAGACAGTTTTGCGCCGGTCGAAGCGTTGCCGTTTAACGCGCTTGCTTTCGGCAGTGTTTTAGCTGTTTCAAGCGGATTTTGCGCGGGTGCGGCCATCGCCGATTTTACCTTTTCAGTAAAATCGCGAATAACTTTGAAGTCTGCATCCGTGCCTATCCCCTGATCAATACGTGAAAATGCCACATCAATCGGGGCAGCGTCTTTTCGCGTCATGCCGTCCAGCATTTCAGTGCCTTTCTGCCATAATTCACTGATATTCGGAATAGCCTTAAGCTCTCCAATAAACGCTACATTTTTCTGATAGGTTTCCTGCCGCTCTTCCTGCTGGCGTGTCATCTGATATTCAATCCGTGCCTGTTCATGAAGAAGTTCCTGATACTTCTGGGCGTCAGTGAACATCAAATCAGACGCGTCATCAATCTTGAGCCGACGTGCGGCTTCCTGCTGCGCATAACTGCGAATTTGATTCAAATCTTCCGGAGATAATACCGGTTTCTGTGACATGCTCATCTGCGAACGCAAAGTGTTAGCCGCTTCTTCGGCCGCTTTTCTGCGAGCCCTTTCTTCTGCCAGCGCTTTCTTTAAATCACCGCCTGCCGGATTGTCTTCCGGTTCTTTTGGTTCGATTTCCATTTTGAGTTCTGATTCTGGATTAGGTTCAGTTTTGGGCTGTTTACCTGCAGAATTATCTTCAGGTTTCTTTGGATCATTACCCGCTGGAGTTGCCGGTTCCTGTTTATCAAGACCTGCTTCTTTCAAATCCTCTGCGTCAAAGCCTAAATCTTCTGCGTTAAGCATTGCTTCATTCTCCATAATTATCTCCTTCTGCCGGTTTAACGACGTCGGCGGTCGAATGATTTTTTGTAGTTTACCGTCTCTTTTCGGACGAAAGAAAAAAGCCTTTTAACGTCGTTGCTTAGGACGATATATCAAGGCATTACTGCCCTAATAGCTGTGGTTGTTGTATCGGAATTTGCGGTTGCACCGGCGGAGCGATTGCACGCCCTTTCAGTGCTAATCTTTCCTGCATAATCTGCTGTGGTGAAATATTCACGCCGATAGACTGTAATGCAGTAGACAACGCTTCCGCCGGTAAATCCTCAATGCTTGCGCTTACTTTAAAGTCCGGCATTTTCGGCTGTTCGGAAGCTTGCTGCATCCGCTTCTTGACGGTTTCCTTTTCCGGGAAATCCATGAAATCAAGAATAATGTCCATCGGTATGTCAACACCCGCTTTCTTTGCTTCAAGCAGCTGATACAGATTCGCCCGCCGTGCGGTAGCGCTTGCCTGCGATGTTGTGATCACAATGTCGAAATCAAAAGCGGATAAATCATACAGTACCTTCGTGACCGGATCTCCGTTTTCATCTGTTACCGGCATACCGTTCTGATCTACCGCCTGCTGTTCCTGCATTGCCTGCCCCAGCCCCGGCTGTATCTGCACAAATTCTTTCTTGCCATCCTCGCCGAGAATCCGCATAACTTTATCTTTGTTGTAAAACTGCGGAATTAGTCCCGGCGCGTACGTATCACCCCACAGAAGTTTTACAATCTGCAGTTCAGCTTCTTTCGCCTTATCGAATATTTCCGCCGTCTGCACCGTGGTAACTGACTGCCGTAAGTCAATCGCCTTTCCGCTCATTGCCCCAATACTGCCTGACAGGCTCTCCGGAGTAATGCCTGAAATCGTGTAGAAATCACTGCTTGAGCGGTTTTCAAGCTCTATATTGCTGACCGACTGCGCCGACGGAAGCCCATCGGTAAAAGTCACACCCGGTTTCAAAAAAATGTTCGCGCCCGGCGTTGTAGACAGATTCCGAATTTCCCGTTTTTCTTTTTCATCAAACTGCGGTCCAGTCCAAAAGCGAACACCGAGCGACTGCTGATTGACGATATGCATACGCTGGCTGCGGTTCTTGTTGAGTTCGCGCTGTGCGTCTTTCAGATCCCGCACAATGCCCGCTGGTTCCAATCCGTCATCCGCATCCTCACCGTAGCCCGACAAGTAGCAATACTGCCGTACAAGCGGGAATTGATTGTGTTTGTATGGACTTTCGCCATCTTCAAGCAGCACTTCCCCACAAAACGTCGCATATCTGATTTTCGTAACCGGGATTTCTTCCGGTTCCGCTCCGGACATTAAAAAAGCCGAATATAAATCCGGCTGCGATTCATCGACAATCATTCCGTCTGCAGAGAAAATTTTCTTTCGCGTGTACTCTTTATACCAATATTGAACCACCCTTAATTTCTTTAAATCCCGCGAATACCAGAGCGGTTCCGTATCAACCGTCTCCAATTCGCTGTCATCGTATTTATGCGCGAGCATGGCAATTTCATCCGCTTTGTCCGCATATACTTGTTTCAATTTATCCGGACTTTCCCAGCTGTAACGTCCGCAGTAGAAAGCGTCTGACAAATCATCTTCTTTGCATTCTGGGTCAACGAACACATCAAACGGACTGACGTTTTTGATCTGTATCCGTCCATCCATCCGGGCGTAATCAAATTCATAACTGACCCAATAATTTCCAACGCCACAGATGACCGCATCTTTGAATGCTTTTTTCTTGACGCTCTGATAATTTGTCTTGTCAAAAGTGTACTTTGTAATACCTTTGGCCACACGTGCTACCCGGTCATCTTCTTCCGAGCGCGGCAGGAAATCGGGTTCTGTCTCATTTTGCGCCGCATAACCGGACAGTAAGTTAATAACCGGACGGATTCGATTAATTGTAATGACTGGACGGAATTTCTGTTTCATTACTTTCAAGTCTGCATCTGTCCACTGCTTACCGCGCATGAAATCATAATCTTCTTTTGCGCTTTTGCGCCATTCGCTTGTTAGCTGCAGTGCCCTTTTTACGTTATTTCGCGCTTCGGATAAATCAAAACTCATTCGACAAGCTCTCCTTTAAACATCATTCCATACATCTGTTCAAGCTGCCACTGCGGCATTTGCGCTGCGAACGCCGCCAGCTCCTCATCACTTTTCTTTGCTGGAATTAAAATCCCGTTCTCTATATGTTCACCATACTCTGATTTGAGCACTCTATAAGCATAATCTCTAAGTGCTCTGTCACTCATTACACACCCCACGCTGTCGGTTCATCTCCTTCCTCATCTTCATATCTGTAGCCATCATTGAATGGCTTTTCTGCTTTTACCGGCTGAATCGGACGGCTCATCAGGTAATATCTGACGCTGTCGTAACTATGGTCTTCTTGCTGTGTATCTACATCTTCAACCTTGTGTTTATCGTATGTTAGCGCAGGAAGCGTCCGAATTAAGTGATAACATGTTTTAAATATCTTCAATTTTCGTTCTTTTAATCGTAAGTGTACCTGCATTTTCCCGGCTAACCTGTCATTATCCGCCGGATACCACGGCACGCCTTCCGCCGCGAAAACTTCCGCAATCGACGGCCCGTCATGTCCTGTCTTTTGCCAAATCGCCGGATCTGCAATGCCAAATTCACTGCCCAAATGCTTAATCTTCTGCGCTACTTCCCGCGCCGTTTCCTGCGTACCCGTGTTAACTGTTCCCGGCTTGCAGCCGTACCATTCGTTAATTACATAGACAACGCCGTCATAATCCACCGCATACTCATAGATTGCATATGGCTTGCTGTATCCCCAGTCCATCGACCTGCCGCGCTGCCAGCTTGATGGTACTTCAAACGGTTCAACAACGTGAATATCCGTCCGAAACTCTTCAAACACTTGACCTTCGAATATATTCCAATCGCCCTCACGATACGCTTTTCTTAGCTTATCCGGCAGCGTATCAAGCGCGTCACTGTATCCCGCTGGCAAGTATGGATTATCATCTATCCGCGCTTGCACAAAAGCAATTTTATTTGCAAAATCCTGCATTTCCAGCGGAATATTTCTATCAATGAATAAGTTTCTGACCCACATGTGCCCTTTGCCGCCGGGGTTCGTTCCAGCAATCAGCTTAGGGTCCTCGACGCCAACCCAACGCAGACGCATACGGAGAAAATCAAAAACAGTCTGTTCATTCAGCGTCAATTCGTCAATCGCGATGGCCGCAAATTCGGACGATAAATACTTTGACGGATTATCTAAGTTGCGGAAACACACCACTCCGCTGCCGAAAGCCGGATTTAATGTAAATTCATGCGTCGCCTCTTTGTAGCTGCCAAGCCAGTTCGGGAACTCCATTTTTATCTTTGACAACTGTCTATCCCGCAGTGCCGGGTAGTCTTCGCAAAACAGCCCAACGCGGATACCTTTTAATTTCAGATGCTTGTACCAGCTGATCAGGAGATAGACTAATTCCCATCGTAAAATGTACGATTTCCCGCCACCTGCTGCACCGCCATAAAGAATGTATGTATTATCTTTAACTGTCCGCATAAATTCTCGTTGTTTCGCTGTCGGGTGAATAATATCATTAACAAGATTAATCGTCTGTACTGATGTCATCATCTACCACCAGATTAATTCCGATATTGCCGGATAATTCTTTTTCCTGCTTGTCTCTCCATTCCGATTTCCGATTCGTCAGCCAAAAAATAAGTGCTTTCACGTCCGGCGGTACATAAACCTCTTCCGGAACCATCTTGATATATTCTTTTTCAGATATACGTTTTCCATTTTTGTATAAAATCTGTTTCAGTTTTATCGGTTTCATTATAGTTTCTTTGATTCCGATAGCTTTTTGATACAATGCATTTTCAGCAACAATATCAGTTACTTCTTTCCCGCGCGATAATGCCTCGGAAAATTCGGAGTACTTCTTAATCCATGTATACAATGTATCTTGATTAATGCCAATATTATGAGCAATCTGCTCATTACTTAATCCGTCTCGTGCCCATGCTTGCAGACGCAGAAGATTATCCGCTTGCAGCCATTTTGCATATTTACCCCTTGCGCCCACAGTAATCACCGCCTTTTCATAATTTTATAAAAAAGATGATATAGTAATATACAATCAAGAAATAGAAAACACCACAAATTATTTAAACCATAGGAGGTAAGAAAAATGATTAGAAATATCGGTATTGAAGACGGAGAAAGAATTTTAACGGATGGCACCAAAACTATAAAGTTCGAAAAACACGATCAGGGCTATCAAATGTGGGAGTTAAAAGGAAACACGTATTATCGATGCGGAATAGTAAATGCCGACGAAGAGACAGAAAACGAAGATCTGTGGAACATGGCCACAGATAATTTATACTAAAAGGAGGACGAATAAAGAATGGCGGAAAACAAAAAATCTGCCTCAGGCTGGGGCGGGCGTCGTAAAGGGTCCGGCGCTAAAAGAACACTGCCGCCGGGTGCCCGCACACGGTCTGTCAAGATGACCGATGAGGAATACGAAAACGTAAAAAACACTTTAAATGTAATAAGGAGAGAAAAGAAGATGATATCGCTCTTTTTATTGACCGGGTCAGTCACATTAAAACGAAAAGCACGCACTTTGGTAGAGTACGTGCTTTCTCATTCCAGGGAGGAATTCCTGAACTTTTACACTATCATTATACTACTTTAAAGTTCCTGATTATTCCTGATATTTATTTTTTCTGCAATTTTCCGGATTCCCAAACTCCCCAAATCTACACAATACTTATATGCGAAATGATGTGAATTAGCGATTATTCCCCATGGCTGACACAAGAAATACCGGTCAATCAATATAGATTTAAAAATTCCGTCTTTTTCAGAGAGTAACGAAATCAACTTGAAACCCTTTGTTCGCATATCACCGTATTTATTCAGTTCGGAAATCCGAAGCTCTTCAGATGCCTTCATCTTTTCTTCAAAAGCGATGACCATGTCGGATAAATCAGATGTTTTCCCGCCGGATACTCGGTCTTTGTCATAACGAGTCGCCTTCAAAGAGATCATATCCATTTCGTACTGCATCTTACATTGATTCAACGAATCAATTGTATGCCGACATTTCCGCATTTCCTCGAAAAAGTTTTTGACCTCCGCTTCCGTCTTTTGTGCTTCCTTTTTGATTTTTGTTGCTGCCTTTTCGTATGTCGGATCCGGGTTATGAAAAATGCCCGGTCTCATTCCGTTATTCATCATCTTCTCCTTTCAGTGTCTTCATACTTTCACCTGCCCCACATTTTCAACTAAAAATCCGTAATCTCTCAATTCGTATTTATCAAGCCAGCGCTGAACAACTTTGTTGATTTCTTTTTCAAGCTCTTCTCTTTGTTCTTCTGTGACATTTTCTAAAAAATCAAAGCGATATTCGCCATAAACAACATCTGCGTTGCACGCTACATCTATAATAATATTATCAACGTTTGCTGTTGGTTCTGGCCTCGAAAGTAGCGCAACATAGAAAAACTTATCATCACCTATATATCCATCAAAAACTTCTGAATATTGACATTTTTTTACACTCGCAAATTCCTTCCGTCCAGCTTCAATAGCTGCTTTCTTTGTCGGGTATGTCATATATCCGTTATAATTTTCTCCATCCAGTGACACTACCCATTCTTCTTTTTCTTGTTTCATACTTTCTCTCCCTTCACCACAAATAATTCTCCATCTTTTTCTGCTAAACAAACATTATCCAAATCTTTTAATTCTTCTATTTCCACAAAGGGTTGTTTTGGTGGTGGAAAATCTATACATAAATAGACCTCTCCCAACAGTTCGTACTTTACTATGAATCTATATCCTTCTTCGTATAAAAGCTTTTTTAACAGTAGATTTCTTCCTTGTGGTGATGTAATGCTGTGTTTTTCACAAATACTGTCCATCTCGTTTGTCCTCTCTGGTCTCCAAGCATCGGTCTATACGGCGAATGCTTTATCACTTCGCCAAATTTGAGTTGTGTTTCGTTCCATTTAAAGATTAATACCCCGTTTTCTTTCAGTACTCTGAATATTTCCGAAAATGCATTTTTGAAGAATGTTTCCCAGTTCTCAGGTAACTTTCCGTATTTTATATTCAGCCATGATGTTTTTCCCGCGCGGATCATATGCGGCGGATCGAATATGACAAGGTCGAATGTTTCATCTCCAAAGTCCATATCCGTGACGTTTCCAATATGGTCCAGAACATTTTACCGCCACAGCAGGCATCCAAAATTTTCATGCTTCATTCACCTCTATTTCAATCCTTGGGTTCTCCCTATCCGTAAACACCTCTTGCGTCAAGTGCACATATTTCCGGCTGTCATTCAGGATAATATCCATATCCTGCAGCGCGTCAAGAATAAACTTTGCCGCACTCATGACATTATCCTCATCCCGGCGCATATCCTTTTCATAATATTCGATACGGATATTCACTTTTTCGGTAAACTTCCGCCCTTTTGCTTGCGGGCGCAGGATAAGAATAATCTCTTTCTGTGTTTTCTTCTTGACGCCAGCCCCAGCGTACTTGTTCAATCGGTTAGCAGCGATCAGGTCATTCATGCATGGAAGACGACCGGGAATCACCAGTTTCATCTCAAGCGCCCCTTTCAATGATCTGTTCTTCAAGACAAGACTTTTATTTTCATCCTGAACTTTTTTATATTCCGTGAGAATCTCTATGAATGCCGTCGGATTATTCAGAATATTCTGTACAGCTCCATCCGTCATATACATTCCTGTTTTGCGGATCGCCGGAATAACTTCGGGTGATCAAGTTATTCATTTTTTACGCCTCTCTCCGTAAATCCGCTCTTCCTCGCTACGCAGCTTTCTTGCCGCTTCGTCAAGCTTGATAGCTGCATACATGATCAGAACAATAAACAGTACAACGCTTGCTACATCCATCGCTGTATTCATTTCTCTCCCTCCTTAAAACGGTAAATCATCATTTTGCGGCGGCAGTTCACTTTGAGCCGTTCCGAACTGTTCAAAATCGCCTGTTCCTGTTCCCGCTTCTGCTGCTTGTGCTTTCTTGATATTCAAAGGGCTCGCGACAAATTCAGCGACAATCTCCGTCATGTATTTTTTATCGCCGTCCTTGCCGTAAGAGTAACTGCTGTACCGCCCCTCGATAAACACCGGCATCCCCTTCTGCAGCTGGTTCCCGATGGCTTCCGCCCACGGTGGCCATGCTTTTACTCGTACATAATCCGTAAACTCTTGCTTCTCTCCGTTCTGATTGACAAAATACCGATTGACCGCTACCGTCATCGTTGCTACCGCTTTCCCGGACGATGTGTTCTTGATTTCAGGATCGCGGACAAGATTTCCACAAATTTTACAATCGTTCATGTTTGGCATTTTTCATTCTCCTTTTTAGATATAAACGTCTATTCTCCCGGATTCATAAGCGCTCTTTATTTCAACAAAAGCAACTCTTGCGTATTCTTCTGTTTTGTATTCCAGCTTAAGCTGTTTGTACGTTCCGGGCAGGTAGATGATAAGATTTTTTCCTTTTTGCTCAACGTACGACGGATTCATTGCAATGATTCCCGTTTTCTCCGACACAACCATAAATCGATTATTTCCCATTTTATTGCTCCTTTCTCAAACCTCATTTTTCCGCAGGCTTTCTCCTGCTTCTATAAGCAACC
>OLVP01000732.1_pt1 | contig 25360 bp, 22 predicted proteins | sample 1673281 | NCBI WGS metagenome assembly OLVP01 (sample SAMEA3178940, study PRJEB25190) | human gut metagenome | biome: human gut; feature: human-associated habitat; material: faeces | place: Austria | collected 2013
TTTTATATGAAAGAGTAAACCTTTACTGTGCGGGAGTAAATTCCACCACCAAATGTGGTGGTGGAATTTAAAATTTCATTTTTGGTTTGTTAAGATTTTAATTTTAAGAGTAGTATTATATGCATATATATAGTATAATTATAACAAAGGAGCAGGAAATTATAAATGAAAAACTGCATGTGTATTGTGATGAATGTTCATCAGAGAATGTCATAGAGTGTGATGGATTTTATGATATACAGGATATCAGATGTCATGAGTGCGGTAAGCAGAGTGATTTAGCAGAGGCAAATGAACATGGAATAAGGAGATATTCTATAGATAAAGCAAGTCTGGAAGAACTTGTAAGGAATGACTACTATGATATTTATGAAAGCTGTAAGACTGAGCGTAAGATTATTGAAATTGATCCTAAACTGCAGGCGTTTGAGCCAACTAAAGAGGTAATTAAGGAGCGTGATACTCCCAACAAGAGTGTTAATGAGCATTTATCAGCCATTGAACGTAGATATAGCAATGAAGATCGTATTAAGAGTATTTTGGGGCTTTCATTATGGATAGTTGTAATAGCTGTATTGGCTGCAGAAATGATTCCTCACCAGAGTATCTTATCAAGTTTTACTGCAAGCGAGGGTTGATGGAAAACTTCATCAAGGAAAGCAAATTAGGTTTTGATTTTGTTTCCGTAAGCAGACATACCAGAATCGTAAATGCAAACAGGCTTCAGCTACACGCTCTTGCATATAACATACTTAATTGGTTTAGACGATTGGCGTTATCAGCAAACATGTGAAAATAACGCATTGATACCGTCCGTTTAAAACTGCTGAAGATTGCTACAAAAGTAGTTCATTCAGCAAGATATATCACATTCAAGCTGTGTAGCAGCTGCCCTTATAAAAATGAATCCTATGAGACACTTTCAAATATCGGTAAGCTGAATGTACAGCTTGAATAGCAACTATTAACGAACCTTGACAGCTTAATAAACAGCTCAGAACTCTGCCACAAGGATTGTATACCCTTTTTGGAGATTGATTGAGCGATGTTTAGGCTACATGGGTCAATTTTCGGATTCATGGTACAGTTATTAGTTCAGATACTGCTACGTGAATAATTCAGGGTAAATATTTAAAATATTTTATGGTTATAATTTAAGATATATGAGGAATGAAAATATGAGAGACAGGGAATTAATTTATATGTGGATTGCTTCGACATCTAATAGGGCGGTATTTATAAATCAAGGGATACAATTTTCAAATAATTATATTGTAAACATAAGTATAGATGAATATAATGTTGTTCAATCTGTTGATATTCGTAAAAAAGAAAATTTATATGAAAGTCTTTATGGAAATAATATTATAAATATATCGGCACTTGTGGGGATAAATGGAATGGGAAAAACAACATTGTTAGATATGTTAGGGACTACAAGATCTTTTCGTAAAAGATATGTATATCAATGGGATTATTTTATGATATATAGAATAGATAATATCTATGTTATAGAAGGAAATGGAAAGGCGATAATAAATGAGATTGTTGAGAAAAAGCCGGATTTAATAAATGAATCATATTCTCTAATATGTCAATATGCTCCTGAGAGAAAAAAGTTTAAGTTCAATCGATTATGTTATGAAGAAGGAGATATAGAAAAAAGTATAAAGTATATTTATTTTCACGATAAGCCAATTGACGAACAAGGTTTTTTAACAAGAGAGATAGATCTTGATTATGATTATAGTACCTGCTTTGAGCGCATTGCTATGTATTCAAGTCCGGCAAATATTTATAAGACATGTTTTTTTCTCAAATATGACAATAATATAAATAAGTCGATTAATTTGAATAATTTAAACTTTTATGTACACCCGAATGTGGATTTAATAGTAAAACCTTCAAAAATGTTGACACCTGAAATTAGAAAACAAATATTTATATTTAAAATTTTGTTAGCTATTGCAGAAAAATGCGAAGATGGAAAAAAGTGTGTTGATAAGATATGCGAGCTTTTTGGTAAACAACGAACCGAATATATAGAATTTGATACCGACGTTTATCGTAAATATAAATATGATATTGTGCGTGAAATTAAAAATTTAAATAGTGATGAAAAAATAGATTTCAATTTATTAGAAACATTAGTTCTAAATCTTCCGGATGAATATTTTATGGTTGATGATAGAAATAGAATGACGGCATATGATGATCCTGTATTTACCATAAAAAAAGAATATCTTAAATGCTTGTATGAACTGTTATACTACTTTGAAGAATATTTGATATTTACATATAGTGGTATTAGTGCAGGGGAAAAGAAGATACTTGATGTTTTTTCCGGTTTATTTACTAATATTTTAAATTCGAAATCTAATCATCAAGAAGACGAGATGTATATAATTTTACTTGATGAGCCTGATAAGGGATTACACCCAGAAATGTCAAGATGTTTGATAAGCTGGTTAGTTAAACTGTTCGGTTCAACTGGTTCAAAATTTAAGTACCAATTTATTATTACAACGCACTCACCATTCTTAATATCAGATATTCCGATACCGAATATTCATTGCTTAGATAGAAATAATGGATGTATTAATATTGAAGAATCTTCATATGGTTTTTTGAGTAGTATTCCAGATATTTTAAAAGATACTTTTTTTATGACTAGTCCATTTGGAGAATTCGGCAATCTGTATTTCAGCAACTTAGTTGAAGAAATAAAGAATTTTTCTAATATTGGAGATAGAGTGCAAAGAAAAAAATTGGAAAAAAAGATAGAAATTGTTAGTGATAAGGTTTTAAAGCATTATTTGGCTGAAAGTTTGGAAGAAAAAATTGTAGAATTGAGTGATCGTGATCAGCAAATTTTATATTATGAAGAAAAGATTAGGGATTTGAAAGGCAAGAATCTATGATAAAAATGTATGATTATTCATTAGATTATGTGAATATGTATATTGATGAGATAGGAGGGGAGGTGATTACAGAGGTTGATAAAAACAGAGGATTTTGGAAAGCAGTATTTCCTGAAAGTTTTAATGGGAAAAAACTTAATAGTGCTTTTTTTATGATATTCTATCATTAAAAATTGATGATTTATGTAAAAAATATGATTCAATAAATAGTTATTATCAGTTCGCTTTTTTTTCGTCTATTAATATAAAGAAAGTACATTTAGGAGAAAAAAAACAAAGTGATAGGAATGCAAATAGAAAGAAATATGTTGACTTATTGTTAAGTAATAATTATTTCAGAAAAAATATAGTAAATTATATTCCTCTAATAAAACCAGCATACTATAATGATAGTTCTTTCAAAAATTTGCAGACAGTGGTTGAAAATCGCCTGAAAAGAATTAATTTTGGAATAAGAAAAGTATTTAATTATAATAAATTTATCAAAAGAAAGCAGAGAATTGAGATTTTAGATGATTTAAAAATTAAAGTGTGTCCATATTGCAATAGGCAATATGTTACTAAATTAGACATTGATATGGGAAAAATAATAGGAGATATTGATCATTTTTACTCACAGAATTATTTTACACTATTTGCATTGTCATTATACAATTTTGTACCATCTTGTAAAATATGTAATTCTTTGTTTAAAAGTGATATTAATGCTGATATTCAATATCCATATAGAATGAAATGTGACAGCAATGTTACATTTGAGCTTGTTGATAAAAATGGAAAAGTTACCCCAGCAAGTTTGTATGGATGGGAAGAGAAACTTAGAATTAAAATAATTCCAAAATCTGCAGATAGAAAAAAAGCAAATAGAGAAATAGAATTTTTTAAACTTAATGCTCAATATGAGTTGCATAATGAATATGCAAAATCAATTTTATATAAAAAAATCTTCACTAACAACTCTCTTTTGACACAATTAGAGTCATTATTTTTACATAATAAAATTAATATGACACAGGGAGATATTAAAAAAGTGGTATATGGATTTGATGTAGATAATATTGATATAAGAGAAAGCCCATTGGCACTGTTGACAAAGGATTTGTACGAAAAATATTAGGTGGTAGGAAGCGAGTGCTATGGCTTGAAATGCCAAACATTTCTGGAGGAGTTTCTAATTTTGTAGAAATCAGAAATAATACTCTTTAATAAGTCTAACCTGACAAAGGTAAGTTGGTTTCATGATTGGAGTATACTTATATGACCTTTTCAGTGTCAGCGTTGGGAACAAAAGCAGTCACCCAAGTAAAAAGGGTATACGAAATAAGTCTGCTATAAAATTGCTTTGTTAGACAGTGTGAAATTTTTTCTGTAAATTAAGATCTTCTAAGGCACTAAATTCACAAAACTCTAAGACCACAGTGGGGTCAGGCACCATTAAATTTTTATGACAAATCAATTGAACTAGCTGGATACAACATGCTGGTAACATCAGAGATATCAATGAGCCAGGAAGCGATTTATGAAGCATGGACGAAAAAGGCGATAATGCGCTGGATATGGGCGATGATGAGCCGGAGGAAGAAACCGGAGAGCAGAGCACACAGGCACAGGAAAGCAAGCCGGACAGGCTGAAGATATACAGGCGGTGGCAGAGGAACCGTTAAAGCCTGGTGCAAGTTTTCTGATGTCGGAGCGTATCGCAGAGCATGCTAGGCGATATAACAGCTGCCGGCGAGCTTTATATTGTGACTGGGTACAACGATTATCTGAGAAGTATTATTATTCGAGAAGCTTGCTGCAAAGACCACATTGGATAGAGAAAACTGTCTGATGGGGTTTTGTTGAATAGTATTGTGAATATTGGAGATTATATGGCATATAATATGTTTAAAACTTCTAAGATATATAATTTGATATAAAACAAAAAAATGTTTTGACCACAGAAATTGGACGTGATATACTATGTATTATGTATGACAAAACAAAATGTTGATTTAATAGGAGGCGATAACATGCTGATTAGCTATAAATATAATAATTTTCTGTCATTTAGACAAGAGGCGGAATTTACTATGTTGGCTCCAAGTTCTAAAGTAAAAAGCAGATTTCCCAATAACTATGTAGAGCTTGAAAATGGATATCAAGTATTGAAAGATGCAGTTATTGTTGGTGAAAATGCAGGTGGAAAAAGTAATTTTGTTAGAAGCTTAAATTATTTCAAGAACTTTTTTGTTGATAGCGATAGTGCAAATGCATCAAAAAATACAATAAATAATAATAATATTAATGGGAAATGTCCTTTGGAGTCAGATTCTGATCAGATATTTGAAATGGAATTGACTAATAAAGGGGGGCGAATTTTTAGGTATTTGTTGCATGTGGATTATATGGGGATTGTAGAGGAAAAACTTGAAGCTAAAGAAAAGAAAACAGTTTCATATAAGCCGGTGCTTCATGTAAAAAGATCAGAGAACAATTATGAATGTGAGTCGGACAGGGATAACTGTAAACTGGATGAATGCAAATTAAGAGGAGTTATGTCTTACCAACTCACAATTCCAGGTATTAGTGATGAAATAAAGAAGATGTTGGAAGAAACAATTGAGGATATAAATCCAATAGGATTGTTTACAACTAAAATGGCTCTATTGGGAAATAAACTTGCAATTGAATTTATTGGTATTGTTAAAAACGATATTTGTCCGGAGTCGGTTCCGCTTAATTATGATTTTGTGCTTTCTGTTCAAAAGGATAATTCTGATTATAAGGAGATACTTTATAAAAACGAGTTTTTTGAAATATTTAAAATGGTTGATTACAGTATTAGTGACATAAAAATTGATGATGAAAAGCCGTTTATGGAGACACTTATATATAGAAAAAAGAAAAATGGAGATACATTTTCGCGAACGATTGGAGCTGATTCGAGCGGTGTAAGAGAATTCTTTGCATGGGCTATTCAGATTTATAAAGTAATTTATGAAAATAAGATTGTAATTGCCGATGAAATGGATAGGGTGTTAAATCCAATTTTGTCGGATAGAGTAATCACATTTGTTAACAGCAAAAAACACTTTGGACAATTTATTTTTACATCACACAATATTTTACATTTAGATTTGAAAAACTACATGAAAGAACAAATATATTTCGTTTCAAAAGATGTAGAAACGTTAGAGTCAGAACTATATTCATTAGCAGATTTTCCGGAAGTTAGATATGAAACTACAAAGATATATGAGTTTTATATGAAGGGTATATTGGGAGGTACTGCAAGTGAGTAGAAAGAAACGATTAGTAAAGAAGGTTTTTAAGGTTTTTTGTGAAGGAGACACAGAATACAATTATTTTGAATACATAAGAAAAAATAAAAAGGTGTCTTTGGCAATACGTCCTATCAATATGAAGGGTGGTGGATATGCAAATTTTCTTGATCAAATAAAGGGAGATGCTAATTCAAATTGCCTTGCTAAATTTATTGTGATTGATGGGGATAGAGCACTTAGCTTTCCGGGAGAACTGGATGCATTAAAAGAGATAATAGATTATTGTAAGAAACAGAATAGCAGTAAAAGAACTCCATATATTCTAATTATTGATTATCCGGATTTTGAATATGTTGCTTGTTTACATACATACGCATACAAAGGACAAAAAGTTGAACAGTATATAAAAAGAGAATTGGGATATAGGGACGTAGATGCCTTCAAGGCAGATGATAAGGTTTTTAAGGTGTTGGTTGAATCGGGAAAAGGATCTATAGAGCAATTAATTAAATCCGTTAATCATGCTACGGCAATAGTGAATAATGATTTTTCTATTAACAAAAGTAAATATGAGATATTTGTTAAGTCTACAATAAATATGAGTAACCTTGGAAAAAAAGGAACTAATTTTGATGACTTTTACAAGGTCTTGGGTGAACTTGGAGTTGTAATTTAATAATATTGAAGGTGTGTATAATAAAAATAAAATTCATGCCGGTGTGAAATGAAGGGAGTATAAAACAGGGGCGGGAACTAAAGAAAATTATAGAATAAAATTTAAAAATTAAGGATATACTATGGATGAGAAGCAAATAATAGAAGAATTAATACGAGATTGGGCACTTGAATGGAAAAGTGATCAAGAAGTATTGTTCAAAGAATTGTTTTTAGCTATATACTATAAAACAAAAGGTAAGAAGGAAAAAAATCGTAAATTGAATTTTATAGGGAAATTCATATTTATTGGAGTAATTTTTATAGGCATATTAGCTTTGGTGGTATTGTTGTATATAGGAATAAAAAATAAATGGAAAAAGTCGGATTGTATATGGGCAGAGTCGGTTGTTTTATTTATTATAGTTGTTATAGCTGGACTTGTATCAAAATGGATGGATATAATGAAGTATCAAGAGACATGGGCTAGACATTCATTATTAGTTCATGAAATGGAGTCCGAAATCGTTAAATATCAGTATGGTATTAAGCAATATAGAAAAAATAGTGATAAAAACCAGGTATTTATTAGAAGTATAATAAGAATATGGGATACTAATCAATTAATATTTTCAGATAATATGAAAAACAATGAGAGGATATTAATGGATTATTTTAAAGGTATTAGTAAATTTGCGTAAAAAAACATATGATTTTAAGCATTTTATGGAAAAAACGACATAATATATGTTGTAAAATGAAAAATCAAATGATATAATACAAAATATGATACAAAATATGATACATCTCTATAATATATTATGAGGATTGGGTCGAATGGGAAATAATACATCCGTTTTAATAAGATATTCGAACGCAAACCGATACAAATTTCAATGGTATGCGGAATTTTTACGATTTATTGGTTATTTTGTTTGTGAATATTTAAAAGAAGACAATGATTCATACGAATTAGATGAATACATTTATGACATAGAATTTGATTTGGATAATGATGAAAAAACAGAAATTTATGATGGTATATTAGGCGTATTAGGTAAATTTAAAGGAAATGAATATGAATTGAATTATTTGAAAAAAGTATTTGAAAATTATAATTTATTTCAGGCGGCTGTTACACTTCAATATTTTAGCATTAATTCGACGGTCACATATATGGCAGGTAAACATTTTAAAGAGGCTGCCAATGAGCTAGATGCATCATATAAAAAATATTCAGACACTAATATCCTATATGAATTTAACTATGCACGACTATATTGCCGACAAAAGGCGAATTTAGCGTGTTTTTTGTGTAAAAAGCCATTATATTATACTGAGAATGAACTTGGCAGTATGTGTTCGCAATTTGCTGACGAGTTTCCTGGTGAGAACAATATCTATATGTTGCTCGGATTGATATTTGAGAATTCTAGTCGTAATAAGATGAATGCAGTAAATGCTTTTATTGAGGCAAAAGACAGGATAGGCGAGGAACCGTACGTGTCAAGTGTACTTTATAAGATAGGTAAGGCTTGTGAGGGAGAGGAGAATCTGCGTTGGTTGATGAATGATGCGTATGAAAATGCATATAACATAATGCCGAAATACCGTAATATATATAAAGTAGCACAACAATATATGAAGATGGAAGTTTATAATGAGGCAATAGAATATTTTGAAGAATGTTTGTGTAAGCTTGGCAATAGAACCGACTATATGGATCCATTAGAACAGGAATATTTATTTAAAGTCAATGCTCATTTGTCGTATCTGAGTATTCGCAACAATGATTATTTTAGTGCAGTAGAATATGCAGGAAATGCAAAGAAACTTAAACAACGTATAAAAGATGACATTGATGATAAGGATGGCTTTAATAGATTTTACTATGAAGTATATGGAAATACTGAATGGAATGTAGAAGAGATTATAAATATTGAGCTGAATAGAATGGCTGAAGATAATATTGATCAATATCTAGGAACCGCATATCATAATATGGGATTAGATGATATTGCCACAAAAATTTTAAATACTGCAGAATGATAGAGTGCGTAAGATATTTAATGATATTTTACGCATTTCTTTTTAAGAAGGGAAGGTAGTAAAAATGAATAACAAAAGAGAACTGTTGATTGTACAAGATGAGCAAAGAGATTGGAAAAAGGGTGAACATGAGATATGGCATCCATTATATTTAGATGGATATAAAGTGGGGCTTAAAAATATATTTACAAAGGCATATGAAGAGGACACCGAACAAAACAGAAAGAAGCCTAAAAGAATCATAACGGATGAACAAAATAATATTTTATCATTTATTGGAAAACGTGGTTCCGGTAAAACGACAGCAATGGACGAATTTTGCAGAATTTTGGATTCGTTGGATGCAAAAGACGAAAGTAGATGGTGGATTAAACAGACTGAAAATAGAGAGATATATGATCAGCTAAAGAATGGATCGTTTAAATTTCATATTTTACAGCCTATAGATGCATCACTTTTTGACGAAAGTGGCGATTTATTTGAACAAATAATTGCAAATTTATACAGATATTTTGATAAGCAAACAAAGGAAGGATATATAGATTTATGTTCAGAGAATAATTCCTATGCTGGAATGTACACAGATATTATGAAACGGTATTATAGCAACATTGGTGATAAAGCCAATAGGGGTACATCTTTTTCTGTTGCAAATATGATGAGCTTTGCGTCTGACAATAATGAAATACAGAAAAAAATAATAGAATTGATAGAAGTGTATCTGGGCAGTCGAAAGTGGGATTACGAGTATATAGTTATAACGATTGATGATATTGATTTGAATATTGGACTCGGATATAAAATGTTGGAACAAATACAGAAGTATTTTGCATATAGCAGAATTATAATTCTTGTATCAATGGATTATGATCAGATGAGAATGGTATGTGAAAAACATTTTTGGAATTGTCTTGGGGGAAAGGACAGAATTACTAGTGAAAAGTATAATCAACAGTATATTAAAAATCTGACTAAAGATGTTATGACAAAGATTTTTCATATATCGCAGAGGATATATCTTCCGGATCTGGGCGCAATTTTGAAAGAGACGCACGTAAAAGAAAATGAAGGTGCCCCAGGAAAATTAATAAAGGGGTACATTGTTGAAAAAATAGTAAAAAAACTAAATATATACTATGATCTTGATGGTATGAAGAAACATTTTGTCGAACCGGAGACAATAAGAGAATTTGTTGTTTATACAGAATTTTTGGATTCATTGGATGATATTGAGATAAAACGGCTGGATATTGATCCGGAAGATGCACTAAAAATATATGATGCAAACTACAAACTTTTTTCTAAAGATATAGTTGAGCGGATGGCTCAGAATCTTCTTTCGGCAGAGCAAATGGTTGCGTTTAGAAAATTGCAATCACGTGATGTGGAAAGAAGAGCTAAATATTTCGTGAATTCATATATTGATGAGAGTGGAAATATAATTTTTGGAAATATAGATGAGCCTTCAAATAGTAAGAAAACTCATCTAATTAATAAGAAGAGTAAAGCTTTAAAAGGACCGGAGTATAGTTATGGGGAGCTTTTGGAACAGATTTACGACTGGGGTAGATTACCGGACAGAGATTGTTTTGATGATAAACCTTATATATGGTGTGTTTTGGCAATGTTTACAACTGATATGACCAACGCATACATACATTTTAAATATGACGTCAATAATAGCAAAAAAACATTTACAAAAGAAAAGGTTGATTACAAAAAGCAGCTGTTAAGCTTTATTGGGGATGGATTTGGAAGTGCATGGCTCAAGGATGCTTTTCCAAAAACTCCATTTATACCTTTGACTGTGAATCTATCAAAGACTACTACAAAAGATACAGTGAATAATATAAAGATGACAAACTATGGTTTTGATAATAGTGTATCTTTGCGTGACTTGAAAATAGTCATACCGGATTTATTGTTAAAAGAGAAGCATTATAGCAGCATAGAATTAAAAAAATATATATCTGAATCACACATTATTCAGACTATGGCATTGATTGATATGTGCTTTTCGAAGATCGTTAATGGTGAGATTAAGAGGATAAAATTTTCAGTAAAAGATGACACAGACGGTTTGTATATTGGCGTAAGTAGTGATTATAGTGTGAATTTAGATATGATGTCTTTTGCAGTAAAAGCAATTGAGTATAAAGAATGTCAGGAAGCATTGATAAATAATATCAAGGAAGTATTGATTGAAATATTGAAACATGTGAATTTTAATAGCATAGATATTAAAACCTCAGATATAGAAGGATTTATAAAGGAAAAACTACCTTTTAGATATGTGAATAAAAAAAATAAAGATTTATATTTCCCATTTTATGATCTGGATTTATCATATAATGTGCTTAAGCGTGTTAGAAATGAATTTAAAAATACGTCGAACCCTGCACCGGATTTGAGTACTGCTATGAGAAGGTTTTATGGAAAAATAGCAGAGCTTCTTGGGAATGAAGATAAGAAATATTTGGATTTAGGAATAGAAAATCCGAAATTTAGGGATAAGTACCTGGCATGTCCGTTTGTAAAGGCAGTGTTAGATGTAAAAAATCTTGATATGATCAAAGCAATAAATAACTTTGAAGAAATCTTGATTAATAACATGACACTGACTCCGGGTGGAGATGCCGGAGTTGCACCAATACAAGATGCGGAGGAATAAATGGAATTCTCAGATTACAGAGTAATATTATTTTTTAGAAGAACTCTTCCAAATATTATTTTAAAGAATGATGAATTTTATAAAAGGTATGATGCCACGTTGTTTGAGGAAATTGTTAGGCATGACATTGTAGAGATGACAGAATCAGAAGCGAAATATGCATACAATTATCTGGATAATTTATATGATGAATATTCTGCCGAAAATGGATTGAATGTATTCAATGCGTTATTAAGTGTAGCATCAAAATATCTAATAATTAGAGATAATTTACCGGTGTGTAGATATGATAGTATACTTGAATGGCATAAATTGGTGGAAAACGTAGGGGAAGATTTGATGGTATGTGCATTTTTGGCACAAAAGTCGAAGCTTGATGGAAGAGAATGGAATAATTTTGCTTGGAATCCGGTTATAGGGCATGATAATATGCAATTAAATAAGGTAATGGAAAGAGGACTTTCGGATAATCATTACCATTTGTTTGGCTCATCACCTACATTTAAGCTTATATGGATTAAACTGATGAATGATTTTGAGGATGAGGAATATGTAAATGCATTGATGAAAATGGATAAACATTATATGTCAGCTGAAAAAAGATATTCGGGTGTGGAAGAGAAAAAATCTTTTATTAGAATGAGGTTTCAAGCAGCAATAATAAGATATTACCTTAATTTATATATACGAAAATTAGAGCAGGGAACAAACATAGAAAGCTTATTAGACCATTGTCAGGAAATTCAAAAAGTGTTAGATAATGAGAAGGATGGATTCTTTTATTATAAAGAACTGGAGATGAGAATTGATGGAAAAAAGCTGAATGCTATTTTGCCAAATGGGACATTTATTGATGATTACGCCTGCATAGGACTGATAAATAATGATATAAATTCGTCATTTGCAGGTGAACGTTATTTGATGTACAGGATGCTTAGAGGTTACATTAATGGTGTAAAGATACCGGATAGGCTGATGAATTGGTTTTATACATATCTGGTAATAAAAGCGCAATTTAGATTTGAATTGATTCAGGTAAATCAAAAGGTGGGATTTGACAATTTCTCATATTACAGTAAAAGAAAAAATGAATTTTTTAATAAACAAGCTGATGTTTTGAATATGATAAAACATGCTGTGGGTGAAAGTTTTTATACAAGAAATTTACGTTCATTAGAGATTAGAATAACGCCTAAGAAAACTGCAGGGCAGAATATGGAATATATAGAGACGTGTGATGAATGCATAAAGGAATATCTAGGCGATAGTATATGTGCTGATACATATTATGTGTTTCATTTTCCGAAGAAAGGATATAAAAAGACTGATATAAAGTATAGACTTCCATTTATAGAGTGTCGTCATTCCCAATATAGAGAAATATTAGAAGAAGTATCAGAAGAAATAATTTCATTTAGAGAATTGTATCCGGAACAAGCTGGTAGAGTACTTGGAATTGATGCATGCTCAAATGAATTAATATGTAGGCCGGAAGTGTTTGGAACAGTATATCGGAAGCTTCGCCAGCATATTAGCAGTATGCAGCAGCTTAGGATGACGTATCATGTGGGAGAAGAGTGGAAAGATGTAGCAGATGGACTTAGGGCGATTGATGAGGCTATATTATTTCTGAATATGGGAAATGGTGATAGATTGGGACATGCTACAGTGCTGGGGATTGATATAGAGGATTGGTATCAGAAAAAAAATAATGAAGTGTGGCTGTCGTATCAGGAATATTTGGATAATATAGCCTGGATATACAATAAACTTGTTGAATTTGAAATTGCAGACTGTGAGGCTGTTAAAGGCTATCTGGAATCGGAATTTGATAAAATGTACGCCAATATGTTCGAGAATGTGCCGTATACAAGGGGGATTGAACGTTCAATTAATTTATATTATGAAAGCTGGAAACTTCGAGGTGATGATCCAAGCGTATATATTACGGGAAAATATGTATCGCCGGTAATATTTAAATGGTATTATGTGAATATGGAGATACAGGAAGGAAATATCATAAGAGATAACATGACGATATCCAAATTGGTGTACTTATACCATTATTCAACACAGGTGAGGATAAATGGAGAAAAAACATTACATAAAAAAGTGAATGCGATGTATATAACATGTATGAAAAAAATTCAGCAAGCTATGCAGCGCAAAGTTGCAAAATATGGAATATGTATTGAAACAAATCCAAGTTCTAATTTTAAAATAAGTACACTTGATACATATGAAGAACATCCTATTACTAAATTTTATAATATGGGATTAACATGGAATGAAGAATTGCTGGATAAGTGTCCACAGATACATTCATCTATAAATACAGATGATAAGGGGCTATTTGACACATCACTGGAAAATGAATATGCGTTAATAGGTCGCTCACTGGAGAAAAAAAATTATAATAAACAGTATGTGTATGAATGGCTCGATAGGATAAGAGAAAATGGAAATCAACAAAGCTTTAAAACAAGATATAAGGATGATACCTGATATATATTGTTGTAACATCCCTGCAACAAAACTGAAATAATGTATAATGAATCTCCATAATTTAACAGTATGTTTATAAAAAATGTCGAAATTTGTGAAATATGACACAGAAATATTGACAAACGCTAATTATGAGTGAAAATAACAATCGAGTACCTGACTTTGAGAGTTAAAATGCAAAAATGGTGCTAAGCCACCGGTTTAAAACCGATGACTTAGCATTTTTTTAATATCACTTTCAGATAAAAAATAGTTTGTCAAAAGTAAACGCTTCATAGTCAGTATATAGAATGCTTTATGATTTTTGAGAAAATAGACTTAACATTTTATACCAGTCTAAAAAGTTTATTAAAAACTTTTTAGACAGTCAGGAGGGTTAAATTTATGAAATCTCAAACATCACAAGTAGCACGCAGCTGTCGCATTCGTGAATAGGCTGCAATGGGTCAGGAATGCCGGAATCGTCCAAATGGCATGTCTGTAGATGAATGGTGTCGGGCAAATAATATCACCAAGACGAATTACTATTATTGCTTTGAGTTGAAAGATATTTCATTAATAATTGTATTTCCTCTCAAAATAGTCAACCCCAGGAGCAAAGGAATTCTAAGCTCTTAGATGCCTACTCCCATTCGGGAACCCAGCTTTAATCCGTCACAAGTTGACTACAAATATTATAACATGATTTTATTGAATGGCAAATGTAAATTATTGTAATAAAAAACAATCCAAACAATATTGTCCATTTCATTTTTAGTGTTTATGATTCCTTATCTTGTCCATTCTCAATTTCAAGGTCTTTCATTTTTTTCTGAAGAGCCTTGTATTCCTTTAAAGAAATAGTCTCTTCCTCTGTAGTAATTACTGGAGCAAGATTTTTAATCCATGTAGAGACTGTGCCTTTTGGAATGCTATATTCGTTACTTAGTTCAGTTACACCTTTGCCAGCTTTACAATGCAGATCAACAATCTGCTGTTTAAACTCAGGGGTGTATGATTTTTGATTTTTAGCCATTATGTTGAACTCCTTTTTCTATAAGTATAGCTTGTTCAACATTTCGTGTCTATGGTTATATTCTAGCACCAAGATATGATATATGTTGTAACATCCCTGCAACGAAATTGAAATAATGTATAACGAATACCCATAATTTAACAGGATGTTTATGTTTGTGATTCCTTTTTTGTCCATTACTTGACATCTTGATTGTCCAGCTATAGACCATTATACTGTGCTTATCAAGAAAGTGCGAGATAAGTAGCATTATTTTCAGAACTGCTTATAACAAGCAAATCAGACCTAGTTTGATAGGAGCGTATTTGTTGATATCTGCTTGATATAATTAGGTATCGATTTTTACCATCAAATAAAAACGAAAGTCTTTTGCTATAAATGTTATTATCTAATTCTTCTATGATCAGTGAGACATGATATTTCTTTTTGAATGTCCAGGTATCAAGTAAACCGATACCGGTACCACCTTCATTTGTATGAGTAGAAGCTTCGGAAATACCCAATTTCATATATGTATCAATTTTGAAAGGAATTCCACTATCTGAAACAGAGATGGTTGGAGTTCCTTTTAGCATTTGAAGAGATAATTCAATAGAGCTAGCATGTGCATATTTAGTTGCTATTATTGCATTTTCCAATAGATCTGAAAAAAGGTGAACAAGATCCAATTCATTTGCGGTGGAATATATTGAATTAAAAAATGTACCATCAAAATTGAATTTCAAATTAATGTTATCAGCGGCAGCTTCTTTTGTCATAAAAGAAATAATTGCATCAATACCGGAATATCCTGTTTGTGGAATAGAGGTTATATTTGGTACACATTGATTTAAAAGCTCCTGCCTATATGTCTTGATTGAGTCTATTTCATCAGACAAAGATAAGCCCTTTAAACGCAGGGTATTAATATCCGATTTTTCAGTTGCCATAAGATAAGTGCATACCGAGTCGGACATAGCATTTACGATTCTATTATCTTTATGAACGATAGCACCCAATTTCTTATTTTCTTCCTCAAGCTTAGCTATATAGGCTTTATCTTCTGACTTGGAAGTGCGTAAAGCCTGTATTTCGAGAAGACGTAGCTTTTCCTTATAGCTTTTAGAAATTTGTGCTCTCCACCAGTATAGGATAATGATTAGACAAATTGGAATAATGGTAGCTCTTAACCTTCGAGTTGTGTATTGGTGATATGGAGACACCTGCTCGATAGTCATTGTTCCTAATGATATTAAGCAAATGAGAGTGTTGCAGTTTACCATTCCGTTGAATATTAATGCAGTTATACTTTGATACACTGGTTTTATCTTTAATATACACATGAGTATTGATGGGTATAATGCACAAATTATAATAGTAATTCCGGGTACATGTGTAAATGACATGTTTAAAAAAACGACAAGTAACGAGCATAAAACTAAGGATACCACATTGAAAAGCAGCAGATTAATAACGTATGAGGATAGTGAGATACAAATCGTTGATAATGACCATTTCTTTTTGTTAAAGCATGTAAAAGCTGTAAAGAAAGCAACCGGCACAAAGTATGATATGTACGGAAAGCGAGCTTTGAAAAAGTACATAGTTAAAGAGAGAATAAGCGAAACGAATATATACTTTATGCAATTAAATATAAAATAGCTGGACGATTTATTTAATTTATCCATAAAATAGAAGCTTGTAAAAAATATGATTAGGTTTTTAAAAATTGCTAATTGCATATATACTACTCTTTCCAATAAAAAATAACTGTACTAATAAAATAATAAAAAATGATTAAGTTTAGTAACCTCCTTGTATAGAAGGGAGGCGTACTAATTATGCTTAAAACAATAGACAGAATATTAGAGCTATGGTCAATTATTGCAAAACTCTAATCTTAAAGCTCATTTCGGAATCTATTTGCATAATGGTAAATAAATTCAGTTAATGTGGGAACACCACGCTCATAATTGATTACGGCCGTGTAATTGCGGGCTAGATCCTCAGGATTACCATTTGACCAGGCTCTGTTTATAGCATTTTGCATTGCTCTTTCAACGCTTGCAGGTGTTTTGCCGGCATGTTTACTGGCTATTGCTCGTGAAAGATTGGGGACCGGTTCATTAGTCGCAATAATAATTGCTTCGGTTAAATATTCATAACCCAATGCCTTGGGGCTTATACCAATAGCATCCAGTTCACGATGAATACGGATGGTAAGCTTGCGATTCTGCTCGGCAGGAGAGAGTGTGGGAACGGTTGTGTCTGGTGTGGAATGTCTTTGGATGGCATTCCGCATCATACGCAGTAATTCTACAGGTTTTTGAGCTGAATAATCTCTTTCATATTTCGTTATTATAAAATCGGCTCCAAGCTGTCGTGCTGCTTCGAGAGTAACATTACTTGTATTTTGTGTGGTGATAAGAATGTAAGGCAGCTTTTCTAATCCCAAATCATGTAACTTTGATAAGAAAAATAGACCATTTCCTCCACCTTCATGTAATTCTAAATCTAAAATAATCGCATCCGGAATACAATATTGAACCATATCAAGGGCTTTATTAGAGTCATCAGTTATTCCTAAAAGATGCATATCATCAAGCTGATCTATATAATTTCTAATTTCTTCACAGGCAAATTGATCATCTTCAATAAGTAAAACTGTTAATTCACGTTGGTTTTCCATATATATTCAATCCTCCATATGTTTTTATTGTACATTAGGATATGACAAAATACAACATAAACCAACAAAATATAATAAAAAGTGCAAATGATATATAAGTTTTTTGGAGAAAATAATGCAGTATAATAGTACTAAATTAAAACTGTGTTAGCAAAGAACCTTTATTTAGGATGGAATGAATATATTTTTTATAGAGGGAAAAGTATAATTTTAAGATAGGAGTATAACATGGGGATACTTGAAGCAAAAAATATTGGTAAAGATACAAATTATTGGCTAATTAGACCAGGAATCAACAATATCTGCTTTGAACAATTTAAAAGAGATAGTGTTGTAGCCATTGGTTGGGATAGGATAGGTAATATCAATAGTGACACAATTGTAGAATTAGAGAAAATAAAATATATTGTTGCACATGAATATGAGGATTTATTACAAGAAAAAAAGGGAACGCGAGAGCGAAGAAGAAAAATAAGTGATATTGCATCAAAGATATACAGATTCTTATATGAGATAAAGTCCAGCGGTGTGATGTCAAGAGATAAATAACATAAAAATCATATATTTTTGTATATATCTCATGAAGACAAAAAACACTCACCTAAGCCCTGTCGACCAGATTTTTAAAAATGAGCAGGGCGTAGCTCATCAGCAAATAGATGAAATCTACTTTGCCGGACAGTATAGGCGGTTGTCTTTCAGCAGTCGAAAGACTAAACACACAAATTTACGGGCAGTTAATGCGAGTGCACGTTTGTGTTGGCATCTGTTGACCTCTTTGTATTTGAGGTGGTAGAAGTCGCTGTATTCCTTGTCGCATCTTACAAGAGAAAATGCAGCTTCACACAGATAGTACTTTAAAAATCGGTTGCCGGATGGGATGAGCCTTGTAACTTCAGCTTCGAAACCACCGGACTGGTGTTGTTTCCAGGCAAGTCCTGCATATTTAGCAAGAGCAGCCTGACTGTTAAAACGGTTGATATCTCCGATTTCAGCCATGATTCCGGCTGAATATACCGGTCCGATACCCGGAATAGATATCAATACATTTGGCAAGAGTTCCATCTGGGCTTTAATAGCTTTATCGAACTCTTTGATCTGAGATTCCAATGCCTTCATGGAGGTTATGGATATAGAAAGCACCTGATTGACAGAATCATTTACCGTTTTTGGTAAACGGTAAGAACTGCGGGCAGCTTTCTGAATGGCTTTGGCTACTGCATCAGGATCGGGAAAACGATTTTTTCCCTTATCAATGATGAAGTCAGTAAGCTCATGTAAGTCCATATTTGCCAGTACTTCTGCGGATTCAAATTCATCGTAGACAGCAAGGGCAGTAGTGCTGAAGGTATCGCTGAAGACCTTCTCCTGCGTCATCGTAGAATGCTTCTTGAACAGCACATTCATAAATCGCTGCTTTTCTTTTATCAGGTTTTGAACAGCGAAGAAACGTGCCCGTGTGAGGTTCTGGAGAGTTTTGTAACGATAGTCTCCCATATATACCTCTTTGTTGATTCTACCAAAACGCAGGCAGTCAGCAATCACAAAAGAGTCCACATAATCATTCTTTGGCAGGTCGTTATAAGCATCATGAAACTTTTTGACCTGCTTAGGATTGAGGATATGAATCTTTCTGTTAAAGGGTGCCAGAGTGGCATCTTCCCTTAAGAAGTACACGAGATTGTCTCCATAAACAGAGGTTGCTTCAAGACCAATCAGAATCGTGTCAAGGGAATGTGAAGTTAAAGCAGAAAGAATTCTTTTTACCAGTTGTGTAGAACCTTCATGTGAGTTGGCAACAGAAAAGTTACTGTGCTTATCACCATTTGGAAGCATTAAGTAAATGACATTGGATTTGCTGCTTACATCAATACCGACGTAAAGAGTGTTCATTGTGATCACCTTCTTTCGTTGTAGAATAAAGTGTTCAATCGGCTTGGTAAAACCCATGATCATGGAGCATCGACACCCTCGCATATAAGAATCCAGCTTAAGATGGACAGATGCGAAACCACACTGCTGGATGGTCGTCCATGTACTTAAGCAAACAGCCAGCCGGTTTGAAGCTAACTTCCATGTCAGGGAAACAGACTTTCAATGAAGCAACCATTACTGGTTCAACAGTGGGACAAAGAACTATTACCTGATTGACACTAGGACAATTATATCATGGGCTTTATTAAGCCTATTGAACAATATTTATTTGGTAACTAAGATACATGTATTTATGTATCTAAAAGATATTATACGAGATATTATACGAGGAGGAAAGTATATGTTTAACGAAATACTTGAAAAGTATAATGATTTTAGAAAAGCTAAAGTTCCATTTGATATTTGGTCTAAAATAATCAGTATGCTATTAGGTTGTCTATTAGCTTTTATTGCAAATTATATTGATTCACAAAATGTGAAGATTGGAATTGCTATAGTAGGAATTGTGTTTATATTAGTTCCAAGTATAGGCTTTTGGATAAGTGGAAAAAGAGAGAAAAAGGAAAATAAAAAAGTTAATATTGATACATATAAGGAGCGTAAAGCGTCATTTGAGACTTTTCTACGTGATAATGGATTTGATACACCAGAAAAGAGGGAATGGCTTAAGAATATTTGCTTAGAACAGTTAAATGAAGGTGAAAAAGTGGGAAATATTATAATGCCATTTGTCACAGCAATAGTAGTTCCCACAATATTAATAATTGTGGAAATAGTATTAAAGAAATCAATGGTATTTGATATAAATACGGTAGTTATTCTGTTCATAATAATGTTTGTATACTACATATGTATCAGACTTATAGATTCAGAACTGCAAACTTATATCAATAGAAATTATCATATAGCTAAGAGACTTAAAAAAGAATTTGATAACTTAGCATTTTTTGAGTTAAATAAAAATTCAGAAGAAAGCATTACAACATGTGAGCAGATTAATACGGAAGTTCAGAAATAATTGAATAGTTATTAATTATATTTTGAAAAAAGTTTATGACATAATGGGGTATATATTATAAGACTATGGAGGTTTTACTATGGAAGAATTTTTAAAATGGATAATTGAAAATAAGGAAATGGCAATACTGTTGCTTATAACGGTTAGTATTTCTGTTCCAATAAGTATGCATTTCGGAAAAACTGTTATTAATAGAAGAGTTACAAATAATAGGAATACTACTAACAATAATTACAACAACAATAATAATGAATACAATAATAGTAATTCTTACAAGCCTCCAAGGCAAGGCAAATCAAGATCTAAAACAGGTTCACACAATATAGAAGTAAAAAAGATATTATTATATTCTACTGGAATAAATGGTAAGGTTTATACAAAAAAATTTCATAAGAAAATGAATCACAATTTCGGAATTGAAATAACACTAAAAAATAATACAAACATTCAGCAAAACGTTAAGGTTGGATGGTGCATATATAAAAATGGAGTGGAAATTTTGAAAGGGACGTTTAATAAAAAAGTTAATGCAAATTCAACGGCATCAAATGATTTTTACGTAAAACAGGAAAGTTTTAAAAAACTTAAGCCTGGAAAATATAAATCTCAGTTTTGGGTAAACGATATAAGAGTTCAAAAAGTTGAGTTTAATATATATAATAAATAGAATGGAGGCTTAACAATGAATATACCTACAAATCCGAAGAAAGCACCTCTTGAGATGAAAAGTATAAAATTATATTCAACTGGATTAAAGAAAGTATTTACCAATCACTTTTATAAATCTATGAATCATAATTTTGGAATTGAAATTGTAATAACTAATAACACCTCAAGTATTCAGAAATTAAAGATTGGTGGCTGTGTAAATAACTCAAAAGGTAAAAAAGTGGTGAACTGGATTAGTACAAAAAGCATTAAACCCTATAGCTCTGAGTCATATGACTTTTATGTTAAAGAAAAGGAATTTAACAAAATGGATTCTGGAAAATACACAGTCATATTTTGGATAAATGATAAAAGGGTAAAGGAAACTACGTTTACAATTACATACAAATAGTGAATTATATTAACGTAAGTAGGTAATAACCCGTACCTTGAAATTGTAAAAATAGCCGCCATAAGGGGGCGGCTTTATCTATTTTTTTAACTCAGTTCGAAATCCTTCCGGTAACTGATCTGACCACGGCAATAGACTGTCAAGTTCGTCTGCTTTCGGAAATGGTCTCATTTTGGGAATTTCATCAAGTATGTATGTCAGATACAGATATGGCTTAATTCCGTTAAGCAGAGCGGTTTCGAGACTATGAAGAAAAGTCTGTAAATAATAATCTTCTATGATAATGATTGAGCTGGAAACGCTAAATTGGAGCTTCCAGCTCTTGTTTTATAGTAAGCGCAAAATAATTCGACGGATTGCAACAAATTAATTAGTGTCTGCTTCGGACAAAATAAAATTGTCTTAAAGCATTGAAAATACTGACTTTATAACCATTTTATAGTACAATAGAAGTGCAAAGAAATATGCGCTTGCACAATAAAAGGCTTGCACTTGAGGAGAATGGTTATGTATAAATTTGATAAAAATCATCAGTTTGGTCTTGCAGATTTTAATCAGCCTATGGGTCTGAAAATGAATCCTGAAAACCGTTGGGTAAAGAAAGCTGAAACGATTCCATGGGAAGCCATCGAAGAGAAATATGCAGCTCTCTTTCCTAGTAAGAAAGGAATGCCGGCTAAACCGCTAAGGACTGCACTAGGATCCCTGCTCATACAAAAACAACTTCAATTCTCAGATAGAGAACTGGTAGAGGAAATACGAGAAAATCCATATTTTCAGTACTTCATCGGACTTCCCGGATACCAAGATACAATACCATTTGTTCCTTCACTTCTCGTGGAGTTTCGTAAATGTTTGACAGCAGAGGTGTTAGAAGAAATCAATGAGATGATTATCGCTTACAACGCTCCAGAAGATCCACCTCCAACAGGTGGTGAGGGTATTAATGAAGAAAGTGGGACAAACTCAGGTACATTAATTTTGGATGCCACATGTGCACCTCAGAATATTTCATATCCTCAAGATGTAAATCTGTTAAATGAGGCACGAGAGAAACTCAAAAAATGATTGATATCATTTGTTATGTGCAAAACTACTACAAGCCAAGAATGTATCGCCAGAAAGCCCAAAAAGATTATCTGAACCTGGCAAAGTGTAAAAAACGTACTGCCAAGAAAATCCGCAAAGCAATAAAAACTCAACTGCAATACATTCGTAGGGATTTACGATACATAGATGCTTTTTTAGAAGAAATCAATTTGTGTGATGATCTTTCCAAACAGCTTGCAACAATTAGAACACTTGTTGAACAACAGCAATACATGTATGAAAACAAGGTTCACAGTGTTCCTGATAGAATTGTTAGTATCAGTCAGCCGTACATCAGACCTATCGTCAGAGGAAAAGCAAAAGCACCAGTTGAGTTTGGAGCAAAGCTTGATCTGAGTATTGACGAAAATGGCATTGCAAGATTAGAAAGATTATCCTTTGATGCTTACAACGAATCTGATGTATTCATAACAGCAGTTGAAAACTATAAAAGTCGAACAGGACATTATCCTGAAAGAGTTCTTGTAGATCAGATATATCGAAACCGTACGAATAGAGCGTTCTGTTCGGAACATGGAATTCGAATTTCCGGTCCTGCGCTTGGTCGTCCTAAAAAGGACAATAAGGTTGACAAAAAACAGGAATACATTGATAACAATGACAGAATAGAAGTTGAGCGAGCATTTAGTTTGGCAAAACGCAGATATGGTCTTGGTTTAATAACAGCGAAGTTGGATACCACTACCAAAAGCTCAATCGCTTTATCAATCATTGCAATGAACGTAAACCGCTTAACGGTGATTTCGTTTGCTCAAATTTTAGTTTCATTATTTTCAAGGAACAAACTAATGCATTGCACTGTAAAATATATGAAAAACAAGTCCTATAGAGATTTAGCGATTTGTTGAGCAGACACTAATTACAAAATTAAGTCCATGACCTGTTTTGGATTTTGGAGGTACTGTACAGTCACTCGCCTGCTGTTTTACCCACGCAAAAAACTCTTCAACCATCGGCTTGATCAGTTCCTGCCGTTTTTGAAGACGTTCCTTTGATGAGCGCTTACATACATTGTGTCAGTATAAAAATGTAGACATTATAGCTAGCAGGAGTGGTATGCGTGGATCATGTGCATCTAAGCGTGGTAATATCGCCAAAACTAAGTATTTAAATTTTACAGGATACTTGAAAGGCAAAAGTACGCTGATGATATATGATAGACATCCGGAGCTACAAAGTAAATGGGATAATGTATTTTGGAATAGAGGCTATTAAGTAGAAACAATTGGTAATATCACTGATGAAGCAGTGCAGAAGTATATAAATGAGCAGGCAGAAGAATCTAGAAAAGAAGATTCACGGAGGAGCGTTTTATAGACGACCGGTAAAAGTGCATGCGATACCGCCCTATTGGGCGAAGCAGTAATGTATGCCCTTTGGAGGGCTAAAATTAAACCATCACTTGAAGAGGTGGTTGCTAACATAGAAAAAAGTTAATATATTGATATAGAAGATTGTTGATAGAATTTTAGAAAAATAGTAATTGAGTAAGTAAATGAGGAGCATAACAATGGGAAAGGCAGTTAAGACAAAAAAAGAATTAGACGAAAATAAACGTGCGTGGGAGAGTACAACATTAAAAATTGGATTAGTTTCAAGTATTGTTACTGTTTTAAATTTGATATTGGATGGTATATCGATATTTTATGTTAACCGTTTAGTGTTTGCAATAATAGGAATTATTGTTGCAGTAATTTTAGTAATTGTTTTTTCAAGCAAAAAATTAGAAAAGAAAATTGATAAAATAAAAAATAAAGAATATGTTAGAAGAATAATAGAGGCTACAAGTCTTTCGGCATTGTTTACGTTTTTAATTGAGCGTACAATCATACCTTTTGCAACAGAAAATTTCCAATGTAAAATTTCGGCTATATATATGATCGCAATATTTATAGCATTACCTGTCATTACTTTTATAGTCTTATTTAAAAAGAAAGAATGGAATTATAATGTAGATTAATCAGTTTGTATTTTTGGGGTCTCTTTCTGGGATCAGGCACCATTAAATTGGCACCATTAAATTTTATAAAATAATAAATTCAATACACAGACTATTGATTGTATATAAACCTGACTTTTGCAGGAAAATAAGTATAAAATATCCGTCAAGCCCAGTAATACAAGGCTTGGCGGGTTTGTTGTTTTTCCAGATTTTCAGTAAGCACAAAATAATTCGATATATTGCATAACTGATTTGTAAAATTCATAATGAATAACAGGAAGTGCTAGTGTTTTATTACATTTTGCTTTGCTAGTGAATAATCTGGTTCTAATTGTTCCACCTGTCCAGTGTAAAGTGAGCCACTTCATCTACAATTGTGTTTATGATTCCTTATCTTGTCTCACTTGACCTCTTGATTGTCCAGCCATAGACCATTATACTGTCCTTATTAAGAGAAAAGGAAAGGCTCCGGAGCCCCCTCCTGCAAGATCGGCTTCCGGAACCTTGGTAAACACCATGTATATTGTAACAGGTTTTACAAGAAAA
>OLVP01000751.1_pt1 | contig 24993 bp, 18 predicted proteins | sample 1673281 | NCBI WGS metagenome assembly OLVP01 (sample SAMEA3178940, study PRJEB25190) | human gut metagenome | biome: human gut; feature: human-associated habitat; material: faeces | place: Austria | collected 2013
AATGAAGCTTTTGTAAAAGAGATGCTGACCCTGACGGTTAACTCTAATACGTTGGTTCAGGATAACAAGGAGAAGAGTTTAAGAGATGCCGTAGATGTTTCAATGATGCTTATGTATGACAGCAATAGCAGCAATGAGGGAGACTCAGAAATCTGGAATGTCGTTTCAAAAGATCAGGTGAAGGACACAAAAGCTGATAATCAAGGCGGAAGTATTTCAGTACAGGAATCTGCTTTTGACAAAATGAAACAATTTTTAGGATGCGAAACTGGGTTAGAAAAGTTAAGCACACAATACGGTGAAAAAGATCAGATATTTGATAATTTTTCCTGTAAGAATGGAGTTGTAGCTGCCAATGATCTATATCCTAATGCGGATGATATGAAATCCGTAAATATTCTTTTAAAAAGACCTTTAGATAATGGGGATATGGAACTGTTTTTTGTAGATAATGTGTATGAAACACCGGAACAGGTATATTCCGCAGTTATTTCACCGGCAGATAATGCGCTGGGAGCACAGCTAAGCAAGGTAGAAGTGAAATTAAAGGCGGATAACTTTAATAAAATATTAGGAGCGGCAGCGGTACTCGGAAAGCAGTACACAGCAAATGGTAATAAACTCAGTGGAAATATCAGCGAAATATCTGATGCTAATAAAATGACAGCACTTATTGATTCTGTATATTGGTATCACATTATGAACAGCAATGATATGGAAGAGGATATGGGAGTTTCTTATCCTGTATTTTCTGAAGATGATGTAGAGGCAACCACAGCTAACTCTGTAACAGTTAAAAAATCTGCATTTAATGATTACCTGAACTTTGTAAGTTATAACGGAACGATTGATGACGTTAAAAATTATGCGGGTGAAGATCAGACTTATGGCTGTGCGGTGAATATAGAAGGTGACAGAATCACATTTACATTCGAAGAGGACGGCGATATTCCATATTCGTTACAGGGTACGGAAGAGAAAATCAAGCAAAGTCTGAAGATGGATAAGCAAGGTAATCTAACGTTAGATTTCCAGCTTTTTGAGATGGAAGGTGCAGGAGATCAATGCACAATGGCAATGGGATTTGACGGTAATTCTGGCTTGAAGTTAAAGAGCTTTGTGAGAAAGTAGATATGGTACCATACAAGTAGGAGGACAAAATGAAAAAGAAGAAAAATAAAGGCTGGTATTGCCCGGCATGCGGAAAGTTTAATGGGGAAGAATCCAAATTTTGCCTATACTGTGGGGCTCAGAACGCTATGCAAAACAACATGCGTCCTGCACCCAAAAAGCAATTTAAAGGACTAACCGTTGCATTGGGAATCGTATTGATTGCGTTGATAGGGGCATCCGTATTTGTTGTTCAAAAGTATAGAAGTACAAATACAGTAGCCGTTCAGACGCAAAAAAAGAATGCGAGAGCAGATTCTGAGAAAAAGAGTAAAGAGATAAAAGAGAAAGATAGAGACACAGATGCAAAAGAGGCGACAACAGAGTGGAATGCTTCTATGAGTTTTTCTAAACAGTCCAGTGAAGATGACGGCAAAACAAAAACTGCCAATGCAGCTACAACATCTGCGGCATCTGCAACAACGGCTAAATCAGAAGAAGCATCACAAGCGGAAAGCGCAGCCTTAGAAGGCGTTGCAGACTCTAATACAGGAAGTTATTCTTCCGTAACCGATTTAAATAATTATAAACAAATTTCTATAGACGGTAAATTTACTTTTGCCTATCCAAAAGGATTTTTCCAAAAAGGAAGTATAGACGGGGATAACTATAGTTTTTGGGCAGTGGATGAGAAAAATAACGAATGTACGATGAATGTAAAAGTCTTAGGAGATGGGAATTCTGTTCAGGAGCAGTACGATAACATAACAAGTACATTGATGAATGTAAACCCAAACATAAAGCCAAACAAAAGCGATTCAGGCTGGACATATACTTATTTTAGCGGATATCTTAATCAGACCCGCGGACAGATTGAGACAGATATTATTGCATCAGACGGCAATAAAACTTACATGTTAGAAGTGCAATATATAGAGACTGATCTCGGAGAGTATGTCAATGAACAGGGCTATATGATGGATTGTATTTACCGTTATTGTAATCGCAGCGGAAGTAAACATGATCCACGAACCTATCAGGATTTCATAGAGACAGAAAAAGAATAACATCTTGGGGATGTTCATATATATGTAACTTGTAAATGTGTCAAAAGAAAGGACAAGGAAGCATGAGTAAAAGAACAAAAATAGTAGGAATAATATTTGCAATGGTAATGGGATTCACACAGATATTTGGAGCGGCGGTACCGGTAAATGCAGCGACGCAGCAGAAAAAATGCTCTCATGATTATGCATTAGTCGGAGACTTTGGTGTTCGTAAACATGAAATGGAAGACCCAGATTCATATACTATTATCACATGCTATCATGGACATGATAAAAAGGTCGTTATTCCAGATAGAATCACTTTTATAAACTATAATGACAGAAAGGTAACAGGTGATGTTGTCCAGATTGATTACGATGCATTTAATGATACAGGAGTAGAAGAAATCGTTTTACCAGACACTATTTTTGCTTTACCAGATAGAGATGATAAAGGATTGAAAGATGTTTTATTCTGGGTTCACAAAGGAAGCAGTGCTGAAAAAGAGGTAAAAGATCATGGATATAGGTACGCTTATCTCAAAGATTCCACATCATCAAATAAGCTAAACAATTCAACCAATAAACCAAATAGTTCCATAAATAAGCCAAATAACACAACCAATAAAGTAAACAGCACAGTAATTAAAAAAATTGCACGTTCTAAAAAGTCCGCAAAAATAAGCTGGAAAAAAGTAAAATGCGACAAGTACCAGATTCGCTATTCTACACAAAAAAATATGAAAAAGGCAATGTACATTACATACAAAAACAGTAAAACAAGTGCCACAATCAAAGGACTAAAGAAAAATAAAAAATATTATGTGCAGATCAGAACAAAAGCAGGAAAGAAATATTCCGCATGGTCAAAAGCAAAGATAATTAAAAAACGATAAACAAAACAGCAATAAAAATGAAAACGAATATGAATACAGAACAGATACGAGAAGAAGGGATACAAAGTATGAAACAGAGAACGATAAACATAACGAGAAATATAATATGTGCATTAGGCATTCTGGCACTGATTATCTTAATTAAACCAACAAAAGTATTTGCCTTTTCAATGAACGATGCGAAAAATTCACCGGTGCTGACATGGGGGCAGTATAGAACGGCAAGGTTAAGTAATGCATATGATGTAAAGTTATTTCAGGTGAAAGTGACAAACAGGGGGTACTTTAGAATCACCTTCAAGTTAGATGATTCTGCTAATACAGATAACATAGGATATGGATGGGATTTAAATATCTATGATAAGAATAATTTATCAGAACCAATCATAAAAGAAACAGAAATTACAGGAACTAGGACTACAAAAAAACTTGTTTTGGCAAAGGGAACATATTATATAGAAGTAACGGGTAACTCAAGCTTTGGCGCTGATCCTACAGCACCTTTTAATATAAAGGCAGATATGGTTTCTGGTAATAGCTGGGAACAGGAAAATAATAATACTTTTGGAAGAGCCAATGTGATTTCAATTGGAAAAAAATATCAGGGAACTCTTTTCGAAGACGAAGATGAAGATTGGTTTAAAGTAACTGCAACAGGAACTGGAAAGATTACAGCAACATTAAAGTGTGATCCTGATACAGATATGGATGATATTGGTCATGGCTGGGAGATGAAAGTCTATTCAGCAAAGAATATGGACGAGGCATTGGTGAGGAAGGATGAAATAAAAACAGCAGGTTCTATTTCCTTTAATGTAAAGAAGGGGACGACATACTATATTCATATAGAAATGTCATCTTATTTTGGAACTCCGGTAGGCTGCGTCTACCACTTATCCACCTCCTTCGCCGGACAAAAAACAACTTCTGCAAACAAGAATACCACCACAGTAAATAAAACAGTAAAGATGGTAACCGGTGTTTCCTTAAAAGCCAAAAAGAAGAAGTTAAACGTTCGCTTTAAAACCGTAGCCAATGCCGCTAAATATCAGATTATGTACAGTACAAAAAAATCTTTTAAAGGCAGTAAGGTTGTAACAGTGAAAACAGGAAATGGCACATTAAAAAAATTAAAAAGCAAAAAGACCTATTTTGTCAAAGTACGAGCTATCAGTAAAAATGGAAAAGCTGGAGCATGGAGTACAGTGAAAAAAGCCAGAGTAAAATAGTTATTTTTTAATTTAATTCCTCCAGTTTAACAAAGACAGAAGCCATAGACAAAACTCCGCCCTATTTGTGGCCTGGGAGCAAGGGTTGAATGCGAGCACATGAGCGAACATTCAACCTGCCGCGACGAAAGACACAAATAGGGCGGAGTTTTGTCTATGGCTTCGTCTCTTAATAAATTAAATAAAAAAATTTTAAAATCCGTGAACCTTTTTGCAGGTTGATACGTATAAGAAAGTGAAAGGAAAAATAATTAAGAAATAAAAAGGTTTTCACGAAAGGAGGTACGGCTAAAAGAAGAGCCAATTAAAAAATAGACAAAACGAAAGAAGAAAGAGAGGTTACAAAACATGAAACAGCGCACAATAAATATAACAAGGAATATAATATGTATATTAGGTCTTTTGGCATTGATTATTTTGATTAAACCAACAAAAGTATATGCCTTTTCCATGAATGAAGCCAGAAATTCACCCGTACTTACAAGTCAATACAGAACAACAAGATTAAGAAATGAATATGACGTAAAATTATTTCAGGTACAGATGCCAAAATCTGGTTATTTCAGAATAACTTTAAGACCCAATGCTGTTGCAGATGAGAATGACATAGGATATGGATGGAATCTTAATATCTATCGCAAGGACAATTTGAAAGAACCAGTTAAGCAATATTGGCAGATTGAGAATAAGATGGTTACAGAGAAACTTGTTTTGACATCGGGAACATACTATATAGAAGTAAAATCTTATAGTGAGTATGGAATGTCACCTATAATGGTACCTTTTGATATAAAGGCTGATGTTGTTTCTGAAAATAACTGGGAGCAGGAGAATAATAATACTTTTAAAAAAGCAAATAAAATCTCTATCGGAAAAAAATATCAGGGAACTTTGTTTGATGATATAGATGAAGACTGGTTTAAAGTAGTTGCTCCAAATACAGGGAGAATTACAGCAACCTTAAACTGTGATCCGGATACAGATGTAAATGATGTTGGAGACGGATGGGATGTATCTGTTTATTCAGCAAGCGATATCAATACTGAAATAGCAAAAGAAGAGTGGATAATAACGAAAGGTTCTGTCAGATTTAATGTGGTAAAGGGAAGGACATATTATATTTATGTACACAGTTATCATTATTCTTTTCCAGAAGGTTACACTTATCAGTTAGCGACTTCTTTTAAAGGACCAAAAGCAACTCCAGCCAAAAAGACTACAAACACATCGAAAAAACCAGTGAAAATGGTAACAGGTGTTTCTTTGAAAGTAAAGAAAAAGAAAATAAACATTCGTTTTAAGTTAGTATCAAATGTCTCTAAATATCAGATTATGTACAGTACAAAAAAATCTTTTAAGAATAAAAAGGTTGTAACAGTAAGAAGTGGAAATGTGACTATAAAGAAATTAAAAAGGAAAAAGACCTATTTTATCAGGGTACGGGCTATCAGCAAAAATGGAAAAGCTGGTGCGTGGAGTGTAGTGAAAAAAGTGAGAGTGAAATAATATTTTAAAACTATTGTTTTTTAGAAAAATTAGTATACTATAAAAATATAGTATAAAGGAAAGGGTGAAAAACTATGAAAAAACAGAACAAACACATGAACTTGTCTCGCCTGTTAGCATTTGCATTTTCGGTAATAATGCTTACGGGATTTTGGCCACAGAGAGTAGGATTTTTAAATACTTCCCTGACTTTACCTGACGTACAGGCAGCGGGAACACTAAAAAATCCAAGGATTGTAAAAAATACAGCCATGCACGCAAAACAAAAAGTTACATGGGACTGTGTATATTTTGGAAATTATCCACAAAGTGAAGTGACCGCTAAAAACGGAACCATATATAAAAAATTGCAAACTGCTAAAGATTGGGATAATAATAATGATGTCATTATAGACGGAACAAAATATCGCAGACTAAAAGGAAATGATTCAACTTACTATACTACACAGTGGTATGATCTTATCAATCATTACAATTGGAATAATAACTATACTACTTATCATTATTTTAAATATGAACCAATTAAATGGAGAGTTTTAAATACAGAAAATGGGCGGGCATTCTTACTTGCTGATGTCACTCTGGATGGTAAAAAGTATAATAACAATCAAACAAGCGTAACATGGGAAAATAGCAGTATACGTAGTTGGCTAAATGGATATGGAGCATCTGTAAATGAGCCACATATAAATTATGCTTCTAATAACTTTATTAATGTAGCTTTTAACGCTTCAGAAAAAAAGGCAATTCAGACTACGATGCTTGTAAATGCTAAAAACTATGAATATGCTGATGAAACTACTGGTGGAAATAATACATTTGATAAAGTATTCCTTCTATCTGAATCAGATGTATACTTTACAAATGAAGCAAAAAAATATGGTTTTGTAGCGGACTATCCTTTGACAGGAGAATATGACGAAGACTCAAGGTATGATGAAGGCAAACAAACTGGTTGCAGTACATATGCATATGCGGCAGGAGCATCCAGGAATACAATTCCTGAATATAAAGGAAATGCAGAATGGTTACTTCGTTCACCTGGTCGTTCTAATGACCGGGCTGCTCATGTAGGATATGATGGTTGGGTTGCAGCTTATGGTTATGGTGTTGCTATTTATGATGGTTGTGTTGGTATACGACCTGCTCTATACCTGAACCTTACAAATTCTGTATATTCGTATGCTGGAACAGTGTCTTCTGACAGAACGGTTACGAATCAATCTCTGATTAAAAAGCCAGATACAGTAAAAGTGTCTGCTATTCGTCTTTCTGGTCTTTCCAAACAGATTGCTGCTGGTAAAAAGCTTTCATTAAAAGCAGATGTTTTTCCATCGAATACATCCAATAAAAATCTGACTTGGAAATCAAGTAATACAAAGATTGCAACAGTAACACATACAGGAATTGTTTCGGTGAAGAAGAATGCAGAAGGAAAAAAAGTTATTATTACTGCAACTGCACAAGATGGTAGTGGTACGAAAGCTTCCTGGAAAATTACCTGTATGAAAAATCCTGTAAAAAAAATCAAAATATATGGAGTTAAGAAAGTAAAAGCAGGAAAAAATCTAAAACTTAAATCAAAAGTAATTTCTGGAAAGAAAGCGAATAAAAAATTACTTTGGTTATCTGGTAATACAACTTATGCGACAGTAAATGCAAACGGACTTGTTAAAACCAAGAAAGTTGCCAAAGGTAAGACGGTAAAAATTATAGCAATGGCTACTGATGGAAGTGGGAAAAAGTGTGTTGTGAAAATAAAAATAAAATAGTATTTTTAATTTTCAAAAAATTTTCAAATTAGTGAACCTTTTTATTGCCTGATACATATAAGGTTACAGGAAGGAGGACAAGGGCGGGAAAAGTAAAAGTTCATTGTTACTATTTCCACAGAAAAATTTAGTGCATAATAAAAACATAGTACAAAAGAAAGGATAAAAAAATATGAAAAAAAATACGAAGAAAAACATAAAATTTTACGCAATGATACTGGCAATGGTATTAACACTAACGCAGTTAGTTGGAGTAGCAGTTCCTGTTAACGCAGCAGGGGTAAAGAAATGTTCCCATGGATATATTTTGGCAGGAGATATTGGTATACGTTTGCATGAGTGTGCAGACTCGGTGTGTATTACCTGCTATCATGGTCATGCTAAACGAGTAGTTATCCCTGAAAAATTTAAGTTATATGGTCAGATGCTTCCACCATCACAGTTTGATTCTGATAATGGATTTTCTGAAAATGGAGTAAAAGAAATTGTGCTTCCAGATACAGTCTCTAGTATGGGATATTGGGATGAAGAAGATGTTGAAGATGGTAATATTGGTTTTCGTGGAATCACATTTTATGTACATAAAGGAAGTAAAGCAGAAAAAGCAGTAAAAAGGCATAATCCTTATAAATATTTAAAGGATAACACCAAACCACAGCCAGTAAAAGGCACATCACTAAAACGAACCGTCAGAATCCAAAAACTGGCCAAAATCACATGGAAGAAAGTAAAATGTGATAAATACGAAATCAGATACTCTCTGAAGAAGAATATGAAAAACGCAAAGAAAATAAACTGTGGCAAAAATAAAACATCACTTGTCATTAAAAAGTTAAAAAAGAATAGAAAATATTATGTACAGATTCGAACAAAATCAGGAAAGAAATATTCTGCATGGTCAAAGGTAAAGACAATTTCAAAACGATAAAATGCAGAAAAACAGGAAAGACGTCCTTGCACTGTTTTGGGGAAATAAGTATACTATTATCGGGCAGCCATCTGGAAAATACGTTTTCCAGATGGTATTTAATAATTGTATTTAATAAATTTACAGGAAGTTATAAGGAATTATAGGACTTGTAAAAATACCGAGGAGGAAGCATATTGAATCTGATTTTTGACTTAGATGATACACTTTATAATCTTATGGGACCATTTGAACTGGTTCACAAAAAATTATATGCAGACAAGGCGGATGCAGACTGTACGCAGTTGTTTATGCAGTCCCGTGTTTATTCGGATGAGATTATGGAGGCAGAGAAGAAGGGATTAATTCCGCACGAAGATTGTTTTTATGAGCGTGTGAAAAGGACATACCATGATGTGGGAATTGAGATGAGCAGAGAGGATGCGGATATTTTTGAGCAGTTATATCGTTCCTTTCAGAAAAAGATTACACTTGGTAATGGAGTAGAGGAATTTCTTGATTATTGTAAAAGTAATGATATTTTTATTGCGATTCTCACAAATGGCAGACCGAAACCACAGTATGCAAAGGTAGTTGCGCTGGGTTTACATAAATGGTTTGATGATGAGTATATATTTATTTCTGGCGGTATTGGATATCAAAAGCCAGATCCGCAGGCATTTAAATATGTTGAGAATGCATTTGCGTTAAATCCAGAAGAAACATGGTATGTTGGGGATACCTATGAGGCAGATGTTGTCGGTGCAAATACAGCAGGATGGCATACGATATGGTTTAATCACCGAAATAGGGAGTGTCCGGAAAAAAACCGGGCAGATATTACAGTAAAGAGTATAGAGGAATTAAAAGAAGTTATTAGAGGACAGATCGGATAAAATCGGATAAGGGCAGGAAGGTATGTATTGTAGAAGTTGCAGAAAATGGTTTCCAAATAATATTTTGTTTTGCGATATCTGTGGAAAGCCATTAGTTAAAGATTTAGATATATATGGAGAGAACTTTTTTAATGGAGATGTTCAGGCATTTGATTATATTTACCAGAATAGTTATAACTGGGTAGCAGGGGAAGTAAGAAAGATGTTTCCAGCTAATTCAGCAGAAGTGGAGGACTGTGTTCAGGAAATTTATCTTCTCTTATATCGAAAAATCAAATACTATGATCCTCGCCAGGGAAGTTTTAGTGCATGGTTTAATGCTCTGGTGCGAAACAGAATTTATGATTATGGAAGAAAGTTAGCAGGAAATAGAGAAATTCTGCCGGAGACCAGCCAGCAATATTTTAAAGAGATAACAGATAGAAATGTTTATATTAACCCAGAAGCAAGAATAGAATATGCAGAGCGGGAGAAGATTCTTGATGAAATTCTCGATGATATTGGAGAGGGACAGCGCATATGTATCCAGATGTATTATAACGACGGATTAAAAATAAAGGAAATCGCACAGATATTAAATATTAGTGAGGGAACTGTAAAAAGCAGAATACATAACGGATTGAAGAAGTTAAATACGAAGGTGGATGAGATGCAAAAAAGGGGACTCTACACATTTCGTATGCTTCCTCTTGGATTCCTTTTATGGCTCTTATCCAGAGACGATTGCAGTGCAAAAGAAGATTACAGAGCATTATACCATGCCAAAACTCTGGCTGGACAAAACGTTTTACAGAATGCGCCAATGGCTGCTGGAAGTAAAGCTGCCGGAATTAAAATGGCTGGAAGAAATCAAAATGTTGTAAAACATGCAAGTATGCAGCAGGCAGGTCAGGCAGGTGCAAAGCATGCTGCGATAAATCATGCTGCAGGGGCAGCTTCCAGAGCTGGAGGCAAAGCGATAAAAGCTGGAATGGTAAAAGCTTTAGCCGGTGGTATTACTGTGGCGGTCATAGGAAGCGGTGTATTTATTGGAGGCAAAGCATTAAAGCAACATCAGGGCGATAAGAAAGTAATCACTTCTGGTCAGGAATATAGTACGCAGAAAGAAAAAGAGGGAACACCGGACAGCTCGGTGAAAGAATTTGTGGATGATAATCAGGCATTTATTAAAGAAATATTGGCTCTGGAGGCAGAAGTACCAGAAGGTACTGAATTCCAGACGGATATAAATAAAAATGTCAGGAGTGTGGTATATACTTCTTTGGGATTATTGTGTGATAATAAGTCTTTTGGCGAGGAAGCTACAAATATATATGATGCGGTACCAGAGGAAAATATCATAGACTATAATAATAATGATGATGGTGAGGGAACAATATCTGTCAAGGAGAGCGGATTTGAAGATATGAGACAGTTTCTTGGATGTAAAGAAACGATTGGGTCTTTAAGCGCTACGAACAGCGAAAAATTTCTATGTCAGGATGGAGAAGTAAGAGCAGAGGGCTTAAGCCCATCGTCAGATATGCAGCCATCCATTAAAAATATTGTGTATGTTCCACTTTCTAATGGGGATGAGCGAGTGATTTTTACAGAACAGATTATACAAAATGAGATAGACGGTATTGGCATAGCTGTGATAACGAAATCGGATAATGATCTGGGTGTACAATTGAAAAGTTATAATATTGTTGCAGACTCTGAACAGGTAGACCAGTTACTGGGAAGTGTAGCTGTCCTCGGAAAACAGCTGGGAAGCGATGGAAAACTATTTAGTGGTAATATGACAGATATGTCTGATGAGCCCAAAATACATGCACTTATAGATTCTGTACGGGGATATTGTTATACTGAGTTTAATGATGAGGATATTTACGCTAATAGGGCAGAAAGCCTGGTTTATAAGCCAGTATTTTCCGAGGATGATATAAAAAGCAATACAGAAAAATCTATTACTGTAAAAGAAGATGCATTCGATGATTATCTGGCACTTGTAGACTATGATGGAACAATTGATGATATAGTAGCTAATAAAGAGTTACAAAACAAATATAATTGTAGTATAAAGAGAAACGGTACGAATATAGAATTCACTTTTTCAGGAGAGTTTGAAATGACCTATTGGTGGGTAGAAACCGATATGATTGATCAAATTAATAAAGATGGATTTAAGATACGCGAAGATGGAAAAATAGAAGTAGATTGTCTGTTATATACTTCACATGCAACAGAACCTGATCCAGGAGTGGAATACAAGGCAACGCTGTCATTAAATGAGGATGGTTCTGGAATGAAATTAGAAAGTCTAGAGCGTGCTTGAAAAATGCTTTCTGGCAATCCGATTACTACTATTCTCAGCGGAGTCTCCTTTGCTACGTAAATCAGGAATTGTAAAATTCAACACATTAAAAGGTAATAAGTGGTTATATATTTGCCAAAATAAAACGTGTAATTTTTTATAAATATGAAAGGTTTTTTTCTTAAAAAATTAAGATTGTGCGAAAAAATCCATTTACAACGAGTAGAATTGTGATATAATAAACGAAGTTCAGGCAAATATTGAGAATTATAATCAATAAATGCTTGCACAATTATTTTAGAAAATCAGCACAGTGTTTTCACAGAAATTTTCTTGTCTACCTGTTTGTAATTGGTTGTGAACATAATCTATTTGATACAGCCAGATAAAAACCTTTCTGTCTAACTGATGTTCAAAGTTCTATTCAGCCTGTTATCTAGTTTTATGTAGCAGGTTCTTTTAACTTTTATTTTCTATTATCTAGAGTTTATTTTACCTATTTAAAATTAAACATTAGAGCGTGTTTTAGTATGCTCAGGGAAGCGCATAAAAAATAAGAAGAATTTACAAAAAGTATTATGTCTTGTAAATCAGGGCATGTTTTTTTGTTGTGGAGATTTTTATGAAAGAGAAGAAGAAAAGGTTCAAGCATGAGCATGGAAGCAGCTTTTCGGTAGATTATTATGCGTATGCATCACATATGAGAAGCTGGAATGCAGGCTTTAAAGTTCTGTTTTCTATTATTAGTCTGCTTATATGTATTGCATGTAATAATCTGTTTGTTTCGCTGGCAGTTATTTTCTTTATGGGATTTTTGACGGTGGCTGTTGGTGGACTGGATTTACATCATTACATTACGATGCTGCTTGTTCCGATTGTATTTTTAATTTTTGGAACAATAGCGATAGCGATTGGATTTTCGATGCGTCCAGTAGGACAGTATCATGTTCATTTTTTGAATTTATTTTACATTTACTGGTCAAAGGCAAGCTTGCTTAAGGCTGGAGGTCTTGTGTTTAAGGCATTGGGAGCTGTGAGTGCACTTTATATGATGACACTTACTACACCGCTGAGTGAAATTATTGCAGTCTTGAGAAAAGCACATATTCCAAAGCTGATTATTGAGCTTATGAATATGATTTACCGTTACATTTTTATTATGATTGATACACACAGCCGCATGAAGAATTCAGCAGAGTCACGTCTTGGATATTGTGATTTTAAGACTTCCTGTTATTCATTTGGCCAGGTTGCAAGTAACTTGTTAGTTGTGTCATTGAAAAGAGGAAATAATTATTATAATGCGTTAGAAGCACGTTGTTACGATGGGGATTTACGATTCCTTGAAGAAGAGAAGCCGCTAAAAGCAGGACAGATTGCGATGGCAGTTATTTTTATTGTAGTGTTACTGCTTATATGGTTTTTTACGAGATAAGATAATTTTGCCAGATAAATCGGAAGAATACTTTATCATAATTTCGTAAAATATATCAGATGTGAGATGACTCCCACATCTGTAGGTGGCGAGCAACAAATGAGTATCAGGAGATGTTTATGCAGGAAAAAGAACCAATCTTAAAGGTTGAAGATTTACATTTTACATATAATGGAGAAAAAACGGCACTGAATGGAGTTGACCTTAATATTTATGAGGGCGAGAAGATTGCGGTGCTTGGCTCGAACGGAGCAGGAAAGTCTACATTCTTTTTGAATATTAACGGAGTTTTGAAGTCTCATCACGGCGATATTTATTATCGTGGTGAGAAGATTACAAAGAAAAACTTAAATGATCTTCGAAAGAATGTCGGCATTGTTTTTCAGGATGCGGATAATCAGATTATTGCGTCCACGGTAATGGCTGAAGTTTCCTTTGGGCCGATGAATCTGAAATTACCGAAAAAAGAAGTGATTTCCAGAGTGGATAAAGCTCTTGAATATATGAATATTTCAGAATTTAAAGATCGTCCGCCACATTATTTAAGTGGTGGCGAGAAAAAGAGAGTCAGTATTGCAGATATTATTGCAATGGAGTCAGAAGTCATCATTTTTGATGAGCCAACAGCGGCGCTTGATCCATTGAATGCGGCAATGCTTGAGGAAGTTCTTCAGAAAATGGGTGATGAAGGACGGACAATGCTTATTTCTACTCACGATGTTGATTTTGCTTATCGCTGGGCAGAGAGAGTTATTGTATTTTGTCATGGAAAGATTATTGCAGATGATACGCCACTTGCTGTATTTAAGCAAGAGGACATTTTGAAGCAGGCGAATCTGAAACACCCAATGATGTTCGATGTCTATGACATTTTAAAAGAGAAAGGTATCGTTCCTGATGGGGACGTTTATCCTAAAAATATTGCCGAATTTCAGGCAATGGTAAAAGGTTTATAAAATCGTATTTTAGGAATCTCCTGGTTCCAGAAATACACAAAAATTAAAAGGAGGAAAGACAAATGTCTAAAAAACAGAAAAATCTTGCGATTCTTGCAAGCGTATTTTTAATGCTTTTAACAATCGCGCCAGTTTCTAACGCAATGCACATCATGGAGGGATTCCTTCCAGTAAAATACTGTATCTTATGGGGAGTAATCTGCGTACCATTTTTAGTAATCGGTTTCATGAATATTAAAAAGGTACTTGGAAATGACAGAAGAACCCTTACTGTACTTGCTTTAACAGGTGCTTTCGTATTCGTACTTTCATCTTTAAAGATTCCATCAGTAACAGGAAGCTGTTCCCATATGACAGGTACAGGTCTTGGAGCAATCTTATTTGGACCATGTGTAACAAGTATCTTAGGTATTATCGTATTAATTTTCCAGGCAATCTTACTTGCACACGGCGGATTAACAACATTAGGAGCTAACTGCTTCTCTATGGCAATCGCTGGACCAATCATTTCATGGATCTTATACAAATTACTTCAGAAAGCAAATGTAAATAAACGAGTATGCATATTCGTTGCAGCATTTTTAGGTGACTTATTTACATACTGCGTAACAAGCTTCCAGCTTGCACTTGCTTACCCTTCAGAAGTTGGCGGCATTAGAGCATCTATCGCAAAATTCCTCGGAATCTTCGCTACAACACAGCTTCCATTAGCAGTAATCGAAGGTATCCTCACTGTAGTTATCGTTATTGCACTTGAAACATACGCAAAAGACGAATTAAGCAGTCTTGAATTTTAATTAGGAGGAGAGAAAATGACAAAAAATACAAAGACAGTAATTATTTTATTAGTAATTGCAGCATTAATCGCAATCGTACCACTGTTCGCATTAAAGGGAGCAGAATTCGGTGGATCTGATGATGCAGGTAGCGAAATGATTTCCGAAATTCAGGGAAAAGAATATGAACCATGGTTCACACCAGTACTTGAAACTGCACTCGGTGGAGAACTTCCAGGAGAAATCGAAAGTTTAATCTTCTGTCTTCAGACAGGAATCGGAGTAGGAATCGTAGCATTTGTATTAGGACGCTTCGTAGAACGAAAGAAGTGGCAGGACAAGGAGAATGGAGATTCGACTTCTTCTAAATAGGCTATAGATAGACTATAGACAGACAAAAACCGAAAAAGCCAATCCTTATATTTGTGATATTAGAGCGAGGATTGATTGTGAGTCATTAAGCGAACATTCAACCCACAGTGATACTTTCACAAATATGAGGATTGGCTTTTTTGGTTTTCTGTGTGTAGGGATCGTCTGTTCTATCTATCCGCAAAATTTCTACTGACTTGTTAACCATTCAACCGCATTAAGTACCTCCTCAGGTGTTTCGCATACCGAGAAAAGTGACTTTACGGACTCGCGGATGAATCCCATGCCGATGAGTTTATCGATGATAGCGATGGTGTCATCGTAAAAACCGGAAACGTTGTATACGATGATTGGTTTTGCACTTCGGCCAAGTTCGGTTAAGGTAAGTATCTGGAAGAATTCATCGAAGGTTCCAATGCCGCCGGGTGCGATGACAAATGCATCGGCGTTCTCTTCCATGACTTCTTTTCGAAGGCTCATTGTCTCTGTGCGTACAATTTCTGTACACTCGCTTTTAATCGGTTCAAACTTATTCATGAAAGTTGGGACAACACCTGTTACTTCTCCGCCGTTTTCTAACACACCGTTTGCACAGGCTCCCATCAGTCCGCTGGCACCGCCGCCATAGATTAACTTGTGGTGTCTTTTTGCAATTTCTTTTCCAAGTGCTTCTGCTGCATTTATATAGATGGAATCGATGCGGTCGCTTGCTGCACCATACATACAAATTGTAAGTTTGGTCATAATAGCACCCCCTCTTGTTTTATTTGTAGAGCTTAATTTTAGCATTTAATTCGACAAAAAACAACAAAATAATAGAGAAAAACAGATAAAGTGGTTAAATTGTCTATATATTATAGGAAAATGATAAGAATTATGGTGACTATTTATGTGATGTTTGTAAAATTATATAGCTGATGCTACTTTTTTGCTTAGAGCGTGTTTGCGCTCTAGAGTGTGGTTAAAAAATATTTCTACAGAGATTTTTAAAATATATTCTTTTGCTATTGTATGAATATAGAAAATAAGAGGTGCATAAAGACAGAAAAATTGTGAAATATGCTTGTTTTTTTATGCAAATATGCTACAATATAGACAAAGGTATTCATAATTATACATGTCGATATTGAATCTGATTTACGATTAAAAGGGGTGATTTTTATGAAGAAAATTATAACGATCAGCAGAGAGTTTGGAAGTGGCGGTCACGACATTGGAATGGAAGTAGCAAAGCGTCTGGATATTCCATTTTATGATCATGAGATCGTAGATAAGGCAGTTGCAGAGAGTGGATTTACAAAGGAATTTGTAGAGGAACACGGTGAGTACAGCTCTCTTTCTTCTGTATTACTCGGAACATCGGCACCATTTGACAGTTATTATTATGCAGAGGACCCACAGGATAAGATTTTCAAGATTCAGCGTAGAATCATTACAAAGTTTGCACAGGAAGGTCCATGTGTTATCGTTGGAAGATGTGCGAATTACATTTTAGAGCAGGCAGATATCGACAGTTTTGATGTGTTTATCAGAGCCAATATTGAGAAGAGAATGGCGAATGTATCTGACAGAGTTGATCTTAAGGGAGATGAACTGGTTAAGTTCCTCCAGAAGAGAGACCACAAGAGAAGAGTATATTATCGCTTCTATACTAAGAGAAAATGGGGCGATTACCACGATTACAACATGATGTTAGATAGTGGAGCAATCGGCAAGGAGAATTGTATTAATTTGATTATCAAGGCGATTGGTGAATAGTGGATTATAATATCGTAATGATAATTTAAGGGTTGGTTCTTTGAAAGTCAGTTTTATAAGAAGTCATAATTTTCAGGGATTCTCTAAATTATTTTTAGACAAAGTATAGCCCTCTGGAAGATAAATAAAGCATATTTGTGGCCTCGAGCAAAGGCTGGATGCCACAAATATGCTTTATTTGCTCTCTTCTCGAGTGTCAGCTAGTTAATAAATTATATAGGAGACGAAAATGAAGATTACAAGATGTAAATATGGGCATTATTATGATAAAGCGTACTTTAGAGAATGTCCGCATTGCTGCAGGGCAAGAGGTGGCAGGGATGAGGATATTATAATAGGAAAGAACGAGTTATCTACAGATTTATCAGGGAAAAATAGCCTGCCGGGTAGAAACGTGAGAATAAATCAATTACAAGATGATAGCAATTACGGACAAGGCTCCAATAGGGACATAAGTCAGAAGGAGCAGGATAGGAAAAAAGCTGAACGATGGATTGGGGAAGCCTGGGATGAACTGGAAAAGGTAGCAAAAGAGAGTCCAAAAACAAAAGTAACAGAAAAAGCAGCTCAAAGAGAAAAACAAGAAGACAGGCAAGAAAAGATAACAGAAGAAAAGATAGCAGAAGAAAAGAATACTGTTTCAGTGAAAAAGAAGCATAGAAATTCGGAACAAAATTTAGGGAACTATATGCTTTTTGCCGCAATGCCTCTCAAAGTAATTAAAAACCAGGAATTCTGTATGGATTTTTGTATTTTCCCGGAAAAAGATTGGGAGACTGGGGCAAAGATGCTTAGTTTTAAGAGTCAGGAAAGTATAAGAGATTTAAAACCAGTGCAGATGGCGCTGCCAACAAAGGCTGTGCTGCACATTTTATATAAAGAGGAAGAGATTTTTCATAAAGATATAGAGTTGGAGGCAGAAAGGGAAAATGTATTTTGTACATTTCCTGTTACGGTAACGGATACGAGAGACCGACGTTTTCATATGATAAAGGCGGTTTTTGAGATAGAAGAGCAAAATATCGAGATTCCGCTGTATTTAATGCCTAATCCGTAGAAAAATACAGGCAGTTTTGGAAAACATTCGTGGAACTTTATTATTGCAGTTTTTGGAAAATACCTATATAATAAAGTATCATGTAATAATTTTGTAACAAATTCAATTCGTATGGATTTATAGACACAGGAATGAGACATAAATAAAAATAAAATATGAATAAAATAGGGATTGAATCGTTACGATAATTTGAAAAGATAAAATATGATTATAAAGGAGAAGTATAATGAGTGATATGACCCATCTTGATGAGTTAGAGGCAGAAGCGATATACATTATGCGTGAAGTAGTGGCAGAGTGTGAGAAGCCGGTAATGCTGTATTCTATCGGTAAAGACTCTTCTGTAATGCTTCATTTAGCATTGAAGGCTTTTTATCCTGAGAAGCCGCCGTTTCCATTTTTACATGTAAATACTACATGGAAGTTTAAGGAAATGATTGAGTTCAGAGATAAGATTGCTGAAAAATACGGACTTGATATGATTGAGTACATTAATGAGGACGGGGTTAAGAAGGGAATCAATCCATTTGACCACGGTTCATCTTATACAGATATTATGAAGACACAGGCATTAAAGCAGGCTCTTGATAAATATGGTTTTACTGCTGCATTTGGCGGTGGAAGACGTGATGAGGAGAAATCCAGAGCAAAGGAGAGAATTTTCTCTTTCCGTAATTCCAGCCATGCGTGGGATCCTAAAAATCAGCGTCCGGAGATGTGGAAGCTTTACAATACAAATATTCATCAGGGCGAAGAAATGCGTGTATTTCCTATTTCTAACTGGACGGAGAAAGATATCTGGCAGTATATTCAGCGTGAAAATATTGATATTGTTCCGCTGTACTTTGCAGCAGAGAGACCATTTGTCAGAAGAAATGGCAATATCATTATGGTAGATGATGACCGTATGAGATTAGAACCAGGAGAAAAGATTGAACATGGAAAGATTCGTTTCCGTACTCTTGGATGTTATCCATTAACTGGTGGTATTGAGAGTGATGCAGATACACTTGATGCAATTATTGATGAGACATTAAGTGCGGTATCTTCTGAACGTACTAGCCGTGTTATTGACAGTGATGGCGGAGCAGCCAGCATGGAAAAGAGAAAGAGGGAGGGTTATTTCTAATATGAACAGTCTTCTTAAATTTATTACCTGTGGTAGTGTAGATGATGGAAAGTCCACATTGATCGGACATATGCTTTATGATGCAAAGCTGCTTTTTGCAGATCAGAAAAGAGCGTTAGAGCTTGACAGTAAGGTTGGTTCTCGTGGTGGGGCAATTGACTATTCTCTCCTTCTTGACGGCCTGATGGCTGAGAGAGAGCAGGGAATCACAATTGACGTCGCTTACCGCTATTTTACAACAGAGAACCGTTCTTTTATCGTTGCAGATACCCCAGGTCATGAAGAATATACAAGAAACATGGCAGTAGGAGCATCCTTTGCGGAACTTGCCGTTATCCTTGTAGATGCGACACAGGGCGTTCTTGTACAGACAAGACGACATACAAGAATCTGCTCCCTTATGGGTATCGAGCATTTTGTATTTGCAATCAATAAGATGGATTTAATTAACTATGATGCCAATCGTTTTGAAAAGATTGAACGTGAAATTAAGATGATGGCAGCAGAGTACGACTATAAGTCTATCAAGATTCTTCCTGTTTCTGCGACAGAAGGAGATAACGTTACAGTGAAATCTACTAAGATGCCGTGGTATAAAGGAGAATCACTTCTCACATATCTTGAAAATATCCAGATACATGACGATTCTATTGAGAGTGGCTTTACTATGCCTGTTCAGAGAGTATGCCGTCCAGATAGAACTTTCCGTGGATTCCAGGGACAGATTGAATCTGGAAAGATTAAAGTTGGTGATGAGATTACCGCCTTACCATCTAATGAAAAGGCAGAGGTAAAAGGCATTATTGATGCAGGTAAGGAAGTAACAGAAAGCAGCCGCGGACACGCGGTAACAATTTCTCTTGACAGAGAAGTAGACGTTTCAAGAGGATGTGTTCTCGTTAATAATGCAAAACCAAAGACCGGTAATTTATTTACTGCAAAGCTTTTATGGATGGATGACACACATCTTGTAGCAGGAAAGAATTACCTCTTAAAACTTGGAACAAAGCTGATTCCAGCCGTTGTCATGAATATCAAGTACAAGATTGATGTAAATACTGGAAATGAAGTACACGCAGATGCTATTTACAAGAATGAAATCGCAGCCTGTGATATTGCTGTTTCTGACAAGATTGTTTTTGAGAAGTTCAAGGACAACCATGCATTAGGTTCCATGATTCTCATTGACAGAATCACAAATATGACATCTGCCTGCGGTGTTATCATGCACGCATTAAGACGTACAGATAATCTCACATGGCATGAGATGGATATTACAAGAGACTTCCGCGCACAGCAAAAAGGACAGACACCTAAGACAATCTGGCTGACAGGACTTTCCGGTTCCGGTAAGTCTACACTTGCAAACGAATTAGAAAAACATCTTGCTGCCCTCGGAAAGCATACGATGCTTTTAGATGGGGACAATGTCCGTATGGGACTGAATAAGAACCTTGGATTTAAAGAGGCAGACCGTATTGAAAATATCCGCCGTATCGCAGAAGTAGCGAAGTTAATGAACGATGCAGGACTTATTGTAATCACATCCTTCATTTCTCCATATGTCCGTGACAGACGGAATGCAAGAGAGATTATCGGAGAGGACAGCTTCATTGAAGTTTATGTAAGTACACCGGTGGAAGAATGTGAAAAACGAGATGTTAAGGGACTTTACAAAAAAGCCCGTGCAGGCGAGATTCCAAATTTTACTGGAATTTCCAGTCCATATGAGACACCAGAACATCCGGAAGTTACGATTGATACAACTGGAAAGAGTCTTGCAGACAGCGTGGATTATGTGATGGCACAGTTGGAAGATTTGCTTAACTAAAACAATAAAATATAAGAGGAAATAAAAATGCGCACACTTTATGTACACATTGGAACGCCTAAAACTGCAACAACATCCATTCAGATGTTTTGTGTTGAGAATCAAAAAGTATTAAATAAACAAAGTTATAGCTATCCTCTTTTGGATTTTGTATATCCCCATGTTGCTCACCGCAGAAATGGACATTTCCTTGTAGGCTGGGTTTATAAACCGGGTGGTCAGGAAGACGTGGAAAAAGAGCAGGAACTGTGGGAAAAGGGACTTGCTATGATTCACCGGGAATTTGAAAAGTATGACAATGTTATACTTTCCGATGAAAATATCTGGCACTCTTCTAACGGAAGAAAGTTCCCTTTCTGGGCCAAACTCATGCAGGATGCAAAAGAGCATGACTATCAGGTTAAAGTTATTGTTTATATAAGAAGACAGGATGGACTTGCAAACTCATGGCTCAGCCAGCAGGTAAAAGAAGGATGGAATACCAATGCCACGATTAAGTGGGATTCGTTCCAGCGTAAAACAAGAAAAGTTGTTTTTAATTATTATCTTTTACTGGAAAAGATTGCAGAAGTGACAGGACGGGAAAATATTATTGTCCGTATTTTTGACAGGAAAAAATTCAAAGGAAAGGATCATACGATCTTTTCCGACTTTTTGGAGGCAATAGGCGTGGATTATACAGATGATTTTAAGATAACAGAAGAAGAAGCAAACCGTTCTCTGACAGGAAACAGTCAGGAGATTCTTCGTATTGTAAATACGGTACTTCCAGATGATGACAAGGTAAGAACATTAGTTAGACAGGCCGCACAGGACTGCGAAAACTATAAAGACCCACAGAATAACTTTGTCATGTTCTCAGAAGAAGAATTTAATAAATTTATGGGCCGCTATGAAAAATGGAATGAGGCTATCGCGAAAGATTATTTACATCAGGAAGAACCTCTTTTTGATATGAAAAGAAAAGAGGGAGAAAGATGGACTCCAGAGAACCGCTTTATGTATGAAGATATCGTTCGTTTCTTTGGTGGTGTAGTTATCAGACAGCAGAGATATATCGAAGCACTTCAAAAAGATATCAATACTCTGAAAGAAAGCCGTTTAGAAGCGGCAAAAGGCTTAGAAGATGCAAATGTGGACGAAGAGACAAAGAAGATTCTCCAGTCTCTCAGTGAGCAGATTATCAATCAGCAAAAAGACATTCAGCGTGCCCTTGAAAACTCAGAAAAAATTGATGCAGTCCGTGATAAAAATCAGGAAGTTAAAGTACGAAGCCTTACTGTTGGCAATGAATTAATTGACCTGCGCCAGGATCATGATGCACTGCAGAAAGAGACCAAAAAAGACAGCAAGGCAATCCGCCAGGAATCTAAGGAACGTGATAAGGAGTTAAAGGCTATGATTCGCGAATTAGAGCAAACATCTTTATGGTTCCGACTTCGTAGAAAATGGAGACATATAACAGGGAAAGATAAATAGACATCTGTGTGGCTAAACAGACGAAAATAGAAGCCCCCTATAACCATATCTGTGACTTTAGTCGCGGCATATTGAATGTTCGCTTATGCGCGCTCACATTCAACACTTGCTCCGAGGCCACAGATATGGTTATAGGGGGCTTCTATTTTCTGATTTTGGCTGACCACAGAATGACTATTTATCTTCCAGAAGGCTGTGCTTTGGCAGGGAGTGAAAATCTATTTATCTTTGGAGAGATTTGGGGGAGTATTGGGAGGTTGCGGCTGGCTGTGGAGTTGGTTTTTGAAGGATTGACATTTTGCTTTCAGTGTCAATGCTGCAGAATCTAATTTGCCATTGAAGTAGTAAAATAATAATAGACATCCATCCATTTATAGTAGACATCACTTTTAGATAATTCCTGCACATGATTATATTTTCCTGTCCTCTCCCTCAAATCCTCCTCCTAAATATTTTTAAATTGAATTCCCTCAAAGACAGAAAAAGTGTCCCATCTAAAAACAGAAAACCAGAATAGGGCTATATATAAAAAATGCGCCTTAGAACAAGTTCAAATTGCGGGTGAGCAGTTTGGACGCAGTGAAACGAAGCATTTTTTATATATAGCCCTATTCTGGTTTTCGTCAGTTTAGATTAACCTACTTTTTCGTCTGTAAAATCAACTTAAAAAATATTTCCTATATTTCCTATTGAAATAATATGAAATATGATGTAATATAGAGAAAACGAATAAGACACATGAAAACCGAATGATATTTAACAAATTTTTACATTGCAGTTTTTTGAATATCCCTATATAATGAAAGGCAATATGATAATATGAGTGTAACAGCAGTACAGATATCAGAAAGAAGACAAAAAGTAAAAACAACAGTAAGTGATGAGAGTATAAAGATGAGAAAGTTTATTTCCATGACTATGACTATGTTAAAAATCGGTTTCATTGGTTTTGGTGGGGGAAGCGCACTGATTCCAGTAATTGAAGATGAGGTCGTAGAGAAGGATAAGATTGTATCAGAAGAAGAATTTAATGATGATGTAATGATTGCCAGTATAACTCCAGGAGCACTTCCTGTAGAGGTTGCTACAGGAATCGGAAGACAGGCTTCAGGATTAAAGGGAATGGCAGCAGCAGCGACAGCGATGGCATTACCGGGTGCTTTACTGACAGTATTATTACAGGCAGTTATTTCCAGTGCAGGAAGTGTGGTGAAGTCACAGATTAATTATCTTTCTATCGGAATCTCTGCGTTTATTATTTTAACTTTACTGGCTTATTCATTAGGAACAGTATGCCAGGCAGTGAATAAGAGAGAAGGACAATTGTATGGTCTGATTATTCTTGGAGTGTTTTTACTTTCAGGAGAGAAAAGCATTTATCAGTTATTCGGGCTTGATATTAAACCGATATTTGCACTGTCAACGATTCAGGTATTAGGAGCGGCATTCTTTGTAATCTTATTTACAAAAGGACATGTACGTTGTTTAAGAAGATCCATACCAGCAGCAATAATTACGGTATGCTATCTGCTTTGTGCCGGCAATGCACATATTATACCAGTTTCCGCGAAACCATTTATTCTCGCAGTTATGGCGGTATTATCAATTCTTGGCCTGGTACAGTCTATCGTAGAAAGTCCGCATAAGGAAGCATTTCCAGCAAAAAGACTTGCAACATCTGCAGGATTTTGGCTCTTATTCGTAGTAATCCTTTCTATTCCGGCAATGTTCCTCACAGCAAAGGCATTAAAGTTTATCGGAATGGGCTGTTTATCCTCTATTATGTCTTTTGGCGGCGGAGATGCGTATCTTTCTGTAGCACAGGGATTGTTCGTGGAAGGTGGAGTTATCAATAACGCAGATTTTTACGGTAATGTAGTAGCTGTAGCTAACGCACTTCCAGGTTCTATTTTATGTAAAATACTTACCGGAATTGCTTATGATGTAGGATATAACTTAAACGGTTCTGTAATAGAAGGATTTCTTGTAGCACTTTCCGGATTTGCCTGCAGCGTGGCAGCATCAGGAGCTATCTTTGAATTAGTATTCTGTGTCTATGAGAAATACGAGAGCCTTCAGATATTTTCCGTAGTAAAACATTTTATCCGCCCGATTATTTCCGGACTGCTCCTTACCGTAGCAGTATCTCTGTATACATCAGGAATCCGCGGTCAGGTACAGACAGGAAGTGGACATCCGGCACTTGTGATTACTCTTATTGTAATTGCGGTGAATCTTGTTTTAATGTGGCTGCAGAGAAGAGGAAAGAATATACATTTGATTTGGAAAATCGTTATTTCCGCAGGAATCTCCTTTGCGGGATGTAATTTATTCCTTTAAAATTTTGGTTAAGCTTACAGACGCCGCTGTAGGAGATGAGCAATAGATTTTCAATACACATTATTATGTATATGAATTCTGTTTTTTCCAGCAGCAAAAGCACAGCCCACAGTAAATAAAAGAAACTATATTTGTGACCTCGGAGCAAGGTTTGGATACGAGCGTGTATAAGCGAGTATTCAAACCGCCGCGACTAAAGTCA
>OLVP01000760.1_pt1 | contig 24734 bp, 18 predicted proteins | sample 1673281 | NCBI WGS metagenome assembly OLVP01 (sample SAMEA3178940, study PRJEB25190) | human gut metagenome | biome: human gut; feature: human-associated habitat; material: faeces | place: Austria | collected 2013
GGGCAACACAAAAATTTTATATTTTTTTAATTGTCTACTTGACGGGATGCACACCATTTTCTTCTTCGGATTCGTCCATTCTACTGTAAAATCAAAAGTTCTTCAAAGGTTTTCCTCAAAGAACTTTTTCATCCCTCGATATGCGACTTCCTCATCGGTTCCGCATATTTCTACTTCAACTTTCTGTCCGCACATCACATCCAATGCCATCACAGCGATAATATTCGATGCATCTGCTTCTTTTCCTTTTACCCGAAGAGTGATTCTGCTTTCATATGTTCTGGCTTCCTGAATCAGGAAAGACGCTGGGCGGGCATGAATTCCCTGTTCTTCTTTGATTGTATATTTAAACTTTCTCATAACTTTCTCTCCATAACTCGCACCTCTCGGTACGTCCCAATACATTTTACATTTTTATCTTTATATCATCCGATTCCGCCGAGTGCGATTCCTAGTATAAGGACTAAAATACATACCGGCACATAAATATACTTACATATCGGAAAATATAATTCTGTAAATTTATTTTTTCTTCCCTTGTTAACCTGTACCTCCACATACTTTTTACCAGCTATCCAGAAGAACATAATTCCTGCCAGTCCTGCGCCAAGAGGGCAAATATAAATTGAAAGGACATCCATCCAGCCGGATACAATTCCCTGAATCATCAAAGATACAACTACACCGATAGCGGCAATAATGAGACAGGCTGCCTTTCTTCCAACGTGTAATTTTTCCTGTACAGTAGCAATCGGGGCCTCATAGAGGTTAATCAATGAAGTCATGCCAGCAAATAGTACCGCAACAAAGAAAATCATCGCAATCAATGTACTTCCCGGCATTGATTTTATTAGATTTGGCAGGTAAACGAACAGCAATCCCGGGCCTCCCTGGTTAAGCTGTGCCCCAGTTGTTGCCATTGCCGGAATAATGACAAGTGCTGCAAGCATCGCTGCAATCGTGTCAAATAATGCTACTCTTGCCGCTGAAGCCGGAATATCTTCCTCATCAGAAAGGTAAGAACCGTAAATAAGTGTTCCATTTCCCGCGACAGAAAGGGAGAAAAATGCCTGTCCTAAAGCAAATATCCACGTTTTAGGGTTCATTAATGCGGTTTTATCCACACGAAAGATATAATGATACCCATCTGCAGCACCCGGCTGGAAAAATACATAAATACCAAGAATCACGAATAACACAAAAAATACTGGCATGAGTATCTTATTTGCTTTCTCAATTCCTCTTCCCACGCCAAACATCAAAATCGCCATACAGGCAGCTAACGCGATAACCTGCCATACATTGTTTCCAAACGCAGATGCCATACTGCCAAAACGCCCACCGAAATCTTCTACACTCTCTGGTGCGAGGGTTGCTCCTGTAAAAGTTCCGGCTGCATATTTTAAAATCCAGCCCATAACTACAGTATAGCCGATTGCCATCGCAAGCGAACCAAGTACGGGAACCATTCCAAGAGCTTCTCCCAGCTTTCTCTTTCCTTTTTTCTCACAGATCATGCCAAATGCATCAATTGGGCCAGACCTTGCTGCCCGGCCAAGACTCATCTCACCGATAACACCTGTCGCTCCGATCAGAACAACAAAAATAATATATGGAATCAGAAATGCTCCACCGCCATAAAGCGAAACCCTTGTGGAAAACATCCATATATTTCCCATGCCAACCGCAGAACCGATACAGGCAAGGATAAATCCCCACTGACTGTTAAATGATTCTCTGACATTTCCATTCTTTCTATTACTACCATTATTCATACTATTACTTTCTATTGATTTCTGACTCACACTTCTTTCTCCTTCATGTTTTGATAATTAAAACTTTCTGCGATACATGAACAATCGACTTGCGAAGTTCTCCAAATCGCTTCGTTCCCAGCAATAAATCCCACAAAATAAGAACTTTCCACTTGTCACTGATAATCATTAGCGTTGTTTCCACCAGGCAAGCCTGATTTCTAAAGTTTCGCTATTATTTCCCGTTTATATGCAAGGAATTCATCTGTGAGGTAAAAATCCTCCGCCCGTGGTTTCTTTTCTTTAATGATAATCTCATCTCGAATTTCTCCAGGCTTTCCATTGAGAATATAAATTCTGTCTGAAAGAAGGATTGCCTCATCAATATCATGTGTTATAAAAATTGTAGATAAATCAATATGCTGCATAACTTCAAGATACCATCTGTGAATTGCTGTTTTCGTAATGGTATCCAATGCACTAAATGGTTCATCAAGAAGTGCAACTCCATTGGAAGAAAGATATGTTCTAAGCAGAGCTGCTCTCTGGCGCATACCTCCGGACAGCTGGGAGGGATATTGATACTCTGTTCCTTCAAGTCCAAAGTCTTTGAAATACATCTGTGCTTTTTTTCTTGCTTCGTTTTTGCTCATTCCATGAAGAACCAACGGTAATGCCGTGTTGTCGATTATTTTTTTATGTGGAAAAAGTAAATCTTTCTGGAGCATATAACTAATCTGTCCTGGCCTAGAAGTAATATCTTCACCATTAAGCAATACCCTTCCCTCCTCTGGAGTTGTCAGTCCAGAAAGGACATGGAAAAGAGTTGTCTTTCCAGAACCGCTGACTCCGAGAAGTGAAATAAGTTCTCCTTTATGCAATTCGATATTAATATCTTTGATTATAGTTCTTCCACTATATTTTTTTGTAATATGTTCAGCCTTTAAAAGAACCATTATATTATCCTTTCTCTAATAATTTGCCACAGACAAAGTTGACGAAAAGCGAATCGCCATATAGCCATATCTGTGGTCTGGGAGCAAGTGTTGGATATGAGCGTATAAGCGAATATTCAACGCGCCGCGACGAAAATCACAGATATGGCTATATGGCGATTCGCTTTTCTGTCTTTGGCGGCTCGTCTGTCTGTTCGCCCATCCCTGCAAATTATTTAGGAAGATAGTCGTTTGAGAAACCTTTTCCTGTGAGGTCTTTTGTAGTCAGTTTATTCTCTGTGAGCCATTTGTAGAAGTTATTCCATCTTGTCTCGTCAATAACTCCCCAGTTGTCTGCATCTGCTACATACTGTTTAGAAAGCCATTCCTGACTCTTATATACTAAGTCTTCAGAACCTTTTAAGGAACCTGTGTCATCTCCTGCGATAAGAAGGTCTGCTGCTTTCTTTGGATTATCAATCGCGTACTGGTATCCTTTTTTGGTTGCTGCAAGGAATGCTTTTGCCTCATCTGGTGAGTTCTTTAAGAAGTCATTGTTTGCGATCATAACTGGTGTGTAGTAATCAAATACAGAGTCGATATCTTTGAAGTTCCAGTAGTCACAATCAACGCCTTCTACTTCTGCGTTGATTCCACCCCATCCGTAGAATACCCAGATAGCGTCTGTCTGGTTTGCTTTTAATGCAGCTGGCTCATCTGTGATGTTGTTAGGGATTAATTTTACTTTACTGAAGTCTGCTCCCTCATCTTTCATAACTGTTTTTAAAGTAGCCTGCTCGATTGGAGATTCCCATGTAGAATAAGTCTTTCCTTCAAGTCCTTTCGGGCTGGTAATTCCATCTCCTTTTCTGGAAATGATTCCTGATGTATTATGCTGAATCAGTCCTGCAACGGCTGTGATTCCAAGGGGGTCATCGGAATCAAGTGCGGCTGCCATTGTATCCTGTGCTTCGATGGCGAACTGAGCCTGACCAGATGCGCACATGGTTGCCGCTCCATTTTCCGGTGGCTGTACGATTTCAACATCAAGCCCGGCATCTTCGTAATAACCAAGTGCCTTTGCTGCGTAAATTCCTGTGTGGTTTGTATTTGGAGTCCAGTCAAGGCAGAATGTTACTTTTGTAAGCTCCTTTTTACCTGCTTCTGTACTTGCACTCTCGCTCTTTGTGCTAGAAGAACCACATGCAGTTACAGATAATAACATTACTGCACTCAAAGTTCCTGCAACAATTTTTTTCCAGTTTAACTTTCTCATAATTTCCTCCTGTAAATTTTCAGATACTATTTGTACAAAATCACATAGATTATTTTAGATATTATTATATATGCCCATATGGATTCTTTTGGATGCTATTATATATCCATATAGATTACTTTGAATGTGATTTTAATATAGGATATTTTAAATATCCAAATATATCTTTTTTTATTCCAAAGCTTCCTTTTTCTCCACTCTCACCCACGGCAGAGAGAGTGTTTTGATGAGATTGACCGCTCCCATTAAAAGAAGACTGATAATGACAATAAAAATAATAACTGCAAACATTTTATCAAAAGCATATGCCTTTGAAACTCTTGTCATGTAAACACCAAGTCCCTCAAATCCCCCGAGCCATTCAGAAATAACCGCTCCTACAACTGCATAAGAAGCAGAAATCTTTAAACCAGAAAAGAACTGCGGCAATGCAGTCGGAAACTTCACATGGAAAAATATCTGTATTTTGGTTGCTCCCATTGCCCGCATGAGATCAATGGAATCCTTATCCACGCTCTTGTACCCGTCAAGCAAGCCTACTGTAATTGGGAAAAAAGTTGTGATTACAACAAGAGTAATTTTCGGTGCCATGTAAAATCCCATCCACAGCACAAGCAATGGTGCGATAGCGATTGTCGGAATCGTCTGTGTGATAATCAGAATCGGATACAACGCCTTGTTAAGCATCTGAAAATGATCCATTAATGTCGCCATAACAAATGCTAAACCAACACCGATACACAGTCCGTAAAAGGCTTCCTGCAACGTAACACTGGCATGTTTTAATATCGTTGGCAAATCAGTCACTAACGCTTTTATCACCTGCACGGGAGAAGGCAGCATGTATGCCGGAACTGCCCCACTCTGGCATAAAAACTGCCAGAGCAGAATCAGAAGGCATAATGCTACTACTGCTGGAAGCTTACTGGTGATGCTTTGTAACCTTTTTGTCAATGGTCAGCACGTCTCCTTCCGCCTTGTAAGAAATCTTAACATAAGTGTTCATTGCTTTGCATCCTGCTTTTGCTGCCACTAACTGGCAGTTCTTTACGATTTCCATTAAAGTATCATAATCGCCTTCAATTGATGTCTCACATGGTCCTACATAATAGTTTAATCCTGTGGATTTGATGTAATCAATGACCTCGTCTACGATACGGATTACTTCTTCTTCATCCTGTACAGATGGTAAAACCTGAATTGCTACACTTGCATTCATTCTTCATTCCTCCATATATCTTGTATAAATATTGTATTTACGCCGCATAAAAAGTCTGCTATTCTTTTCTGATCTGCAATCTGCCATTGGCTATATCTAAAAAAGAATTTATGTCTTCTTATTAAAAGTTCCTGCAGATAAAAAAGAAAAAGGCCAGCAAATAATGCTGACGCTGCTTTTAAAATCTTCCTGATAAACTTTTTATTGAAAGTTCTTTTGCAAACTCTTCCACGCTGGCATTATCCAAACAGGTTCAAGGGTCTAAGGCACAACCTTACTCTCAGCTTCCTAAAAACGACAAGCTCCCCTGGAGCGTGTTTGAAAAATCATTCCAGCAACCTGCACATCGCAATTTGCAGAAAGCATTTTTCAAACACGCTCTGGTCTTATATTGAACTTTTTACAGTATAAAACAAATTTCAGAAAAAAACAAGAGTAAAACTCTTGCGTTATTTAATAAAACAATGGTATAATCTTTACTTTAGTAAGCTAAAGGGGGACTGTACTAATGCTAAAAACAATAGAAGCCGTTAACAGCGCTGTTAACAACTTTATCTGGGGTATTCCAGCAATGGTCTGTATCATTGGTGTTGGACTTTATCTCAGTTTTCGAACAGGATTCATTCAGATTCGAAAGTTTCCTTACTCTATCAAAAATACTTTAGGACGGATTTTTGATAAATCAGAAGCTGCGGATGGATCAATCACTCCGTTTCAGGCGGTATGTACCGCACTTGCCGGAACCGTTGGAACGGGAAATATTGCCGGTGTAGCCGGTGCAATCACGATTGGCGGACCAGGCGCCGTTTTCTGGATGTGGATATCCGCCCTTCTTGGAATGTGTACCAAATATTCTGAAGTAACACTCGCTGTACACTTCCGTGAAAAAAACTCACAGGGTGACTGGGTTGGCGGTCCAATGTACTATATCAAAAATGGACTTTCCAAACACTGGCACTGGCTTGCTTTTCTCTTTTCCCTTTTCGGTGTTCTGACCGTATTTGGTACAGGAAATGCAACACAGGTCAACACAATCGTAACTGCAATTGATTCACTGATGCTCAACTTTAACCTTGCTTCATCAGGCAGTCTTTCTACCATCAACCTTGTAATCGGTATTGTTATTGCTATCGCTGTTGCCTTAATTCTTATCGGTGGTATCCGCCGAATCGGAAAAGTAACAGAAACTTTAGTTCCATTTATGGCGCTGCTTTACATCCTTCTCGGACTTGGTGTTGTTATTTTAAACATACAGCAGATACCGGCTGTATTCCAATCTATTTTTGAAGGAGCATTTCATCCGGCAGCATTTACCGGTGGAATGGTAGGGACTTTATTCACCAGTATGAAAAAGGGTGTATCACGAGGTATTTTCTCTAACGAAGCGGGTCTTGGTACCGGCTCCATCGCTCACGCAACAGCAGATACCTCCCAGCCTGTAAAACAGGGATTATTCGGTATCTTTGAAGTATTTACAGATACAATCGTTATCTGTACACTGACAGCCTTAATTATTTTATGCAGCGGCATCAATGTTCCTTACGGACAAGCAGCCGGTGCTGAACTGACCATTCAGGGCTTCACTGCAACTTATGGCGGATGGGTATCCATCTTTACAGCCATTGCACTTTGCTGTTTCGCATTCTCCACTACAATCGGATGGGGACTTTACGGCTCCCGTTGCATCGAATTCCTTTTTGGGACAAAAACAATTCGTCCGTTTATGATTGTCTACTCACTTGTTGCGATTCTCGGAGCAACGGTAGACTTGGGATTATTATGGAGTATCGCAGAAACATTTAACGGACTTATGTCCATACCGAACTTGATTGCTGTATTCCTCTTATCGGGAACAGTTGTAAAGCTCACCAAAGAATATTTCGGAGCAAAAAAATCCTGATTTACCGAGCTGGCGAAGCAGACGAACTCAGGGAGATAAATAAAGCATATTTGTGGCCTTGGAGCAAGGTTTGGATGCGAGCGCGTAAAGCGAGCATTCAAACCGCAGCGACTAAAGTCACAAATATGCTTTATTTATCTCCCTGAGTTCTGCTCATTGGCAGCTCGGGAAATCAGTTGGAGAGATTTGAGGAAGAAGACAGAAGTTCAAGAATGCCCCACTGATACTGATTTATATCTACAGAAAGGCTATTTTTTATGAAAAAAACATTTTTCTCCCACGATAAAAATTTTTACGCAGCATTATTTCCGCTGCTTATTATTATTTCATTGCAGAACCTTATTTCTTATAGCGTGAATATGGCCGATAACATCATGCTTGGAGCGTACAGTCAGAATGCTCTTTCTGGTGCGGCGTTGGTAAATCAGGTATTTTTCCTTATCCAACAGGCGGCAGTTGTTATCGGTGATGGGCTGGTTGTTATTGCCTCGCAATATTGGGGACAGAAACGGATGGAACCAATCCGGCAGATTACGGGAATGGTTTTAAAGATTGCGTTAGGACTTGGGATATTTTTGATTATTTTATGTTCACTGTTTCCAGAAGCAATTTTAAGATTTTTTACGTCTGATACGGCGATTTTGTCTGAGGCAGGAAGTTATTTGCAGATTATAAAGTATACATTTCTTTTATATCTTGTAACACAGGTTCTTCTCTCGGCACTTCGAAGTGTAGAAACAGTGCGGATTGCATTTGTAATATCATGTGTGTCTTTAGTAGTAAATGTAAGTATTAATTATACTTTGATTTATGGACGTTTTGGATTTCCTGAGTTGGGGATTCAAGGAGCCGCTATCGGTACAATGATATCGAGATGTTTAGAATTCCTTATTGTATTTATTTATGTGATAAAAATAGATAAAAAGTTAAAGTTATTTTCAGACAAGGCAGTATTTCACATTGATAAATTATTGCGTTCGGATTATGTGAAAATAGCTGTTCCTGTCTTCATATCCGGCATGTTATGGGCGATTTCCGTACCGATGCAGACAGCGATTCTCGGGCATTTGAGTTCCGATGCAATCGCGGCAAATTCTGTTGCAAGTACATTTTATCAGTATATGAAAGTTGTTGTACTTGCTATGTCCTCTGCTTCTTCCGTTATGATGGGTAAGGCAGTCGGCAAGGGAGATTTGGACGAGGTAAAAGCTGCGGCAAGAACACTTTCTGTACTTGATGTAGGCATTGGAATGATTCTTGGTGCCGTTCTTTATTTCACAAAAGATTTCCTTTTGGCACGGTATACATTAAGTCCGACAGCAACTCAACTTGCAGAACAGCTCATTATCATTATGGCAATAGTTATGGTTGGTATGGCATACCAGATGCCTGTTGGTTCTGGAATCATCCGTGGTGCAGGGGATACAAAGTTTTCACTCTATGTCAATATGATCAGTACCTGGGGCATTGTACTTCCACTGTCTCTCTCCGCTGCTTTTTGGTGGAAATGTCCGATTCCTGCGGTAGTGATCTGCCTGCAGTCTGACCAGATATTTAAGGGACTTCCGATTTTCTTGAGATTCCGAAGCTATAAATGGATTCACAAGTTAACAAGAGATAAATAGTGATTTGTAGGTAGGAGGGACAAACAGACCAGCCCGCAGCGACGAAAGTCACAAATATAGGTTTCTCTTTCTAGTGGCGTCTGTTTGGCCTGCAGTAACTCAGATTTTCGATACTTCCATTTTGAGGATTCCATCTGCACCTCAATTTAATACGCTTATATTTCTTTAGTCTTTATGATTTTTCTTCTCCGGTTCTTTTTACAGAACCTCAATTTCAAGAACATTCTGCCAACCGGCATAAAAATACTGTTGAGAATTTTTCCAACAGGCTGTAATTTGATTTTCTGGTTTCTATTCGTTGGTACTGGAGCAAATGCCGCCAAAGACAGCTTCCTTGCCTGTGCTAATTACTATTTATCCCAAATTTTTTTAGGTCTACTTTCCCGTTCTTTACCTCTACGCCGTCTTCCTCTAAACGTTTTGCCTGCTCTCCTTCTCCGCCAAATGCAAATGCTCCTGCGAGTTCTCCTTTAGAGTTTACAACACGAAAACATGGGATATTTTCTGGATCAGGGTTTTTGTGGAGGGCATTACCGACTGCTCGTGACATTTTCGGATTTCCAGCCATTGCCGCTACCTGTCCATAAGTTGCAACGTGTCCTTTTGGAATCTTTTTTACTGCCTCATAGATTCTCTTTGTCGGGCTGTCTGTTACAATATCGTAACTTTCTGTAATCATTCGTTTCACTTCTTTTTCCGGTATCGTTCCGTCAAGGATAAGCGTATTCCAATACTTTTTATTCTGGTGATACCCCGGAATAACTGATGAATACACCTCTCTCCAGAAGTCTCTCCACTCTGGCTCTACTTTCACATTCAAATGAATGAATCCATCCTTTTCATAAACCCACAGAAATGCTTTCTTACTTTCCTTCACCCGTACAAGCTGCCAGTTCTGATCACGAAATGGTGCTTCTACATAGGTATTCGCAAAGGATAAACCATATTTTATTGCTTCTTCTCTTGTATTCATAAACTTCTCCAATGTTTTTTCTTATCTGGCAGTCTGCGGATTATCTCGCTCTGCGGGCATAATACTTGAGCGAATCCAGTCTCCCTTACCTGCTGCGACCTCCTATTTTATCTTGAAAGCCCCTTTGCCGTTTTGTTTTACATTATATAATGCTGCGTCAGCACTTCTGCACAACGATATAAAGTCTTCTCCCTGTTCAGGGAATGCCGCGCCTCCGGCACTGGCTGACAAATGTACCTTCTCACCTGTTGCAAGTGTCAGATCTGCAATCATTTTCTGGAATTTTTCCATATAAATATATACAGATTCTTTTGTAACATCTTTTAGATAGACCACGAATTCATCTCCACCATACCTGCTAAGTATACTTTCTTCCGGGAAACATTCCTGCATTGCTTTGGTGAAGTGTTTCAGGCATAAATCTCCGTTATTATGTCCGTAGGTGTCGTTATAAGATTTAAAGTTATCTACATCAATAAATATGAAAAATCCCGGTTCTTTTTTACGGATCTGTTCTTCTAATTCTACCTGAAATGCTCTGCGGTTTAGGATTCCTGTCAGGGCGTCTGTGCTTGATAAGCCTATATAACGCTTCTTTTCTTTTTTCTCCATAAGAAGAATCGTTAACATATACAAAATAGTGAATCCAACCAGTATGCTTCCATAGACACCACCCCATACGTAGAAATGCTGGGTAATATCCGAAATATTTTTATTGGTCAGTTCAACGACAACATACCAGCCTGGCATTCCTGAAATACTGCGATAGGATATAGTAGAGTCTTCTCCTTTAATCTGTGCAGCAAATCTTCCTTCTTTCTTAGCAGAACGCATGTCTTTTATCCATTGTTTATAAGAATAATTTTCATCGTATTTAAAGTATTTCTGCTGCAGTAAAAGATTATTCCAGCCATTGGCTGTCGTATCCTCATTACTGCTGATGCAGGTAATAAAGTTTTCTGAATCTACTTTTAACAGATGAACACTGATTTTTCCCTGCAATAATTCATAGACCCCCAACTTCCTGAGCTGCTCTATCATAATGGATACATAGAGAATACGTATCTGCGAGTCATCTGCTACCGGAACAAATACGGTCATAATCATATTTCCGGTTTCGCTTGACTGGTAAGGGTCAGAGTTAAAGGAAATTGCTGAACTTAATGCCTGCTTATCAAAGTTCTTCTTTTTGATATCCGCGACGGCACATTTACTGCCATACACCTCTCCATTCTTTAAAATGAATCCGACATTGCAAAACATTTTCTGATTCAGGTTCTTTTCTAAACGTTTCTGAATCTTTTCCGGCTCCTTATTCTCCATTGCCTGAATCATTTTCACATCTTCTTTTACATAGTTTTGAAGATATTCCATTGATTCATTCATTTTTTCTGCATACAGTCCGGTAATCAATTCCAGATGCTGCGTATTAAAATTCTGTGCGATCCTGCTCAAGTGAAAATATGCGGACACAATAATCGCCAGACAAACTGTCAGATATAAAGCAAGCGGCACCCCTCTTTTTTTCATATTTTTTCTTCGATTTTTCATGAAACACCTTTCTCCATAAGATAATCAGAATCAATCATAATAACCCCGGTATCAAAATATTTTTGCTCAGATTTTTTTCCATTGATAAGGGAATTCAAAGTCCCTATTCCCAGATATCCCATCTGGTCTTGTTTTTGCATTAAGGAAACTCCTCGATAATCCGGGTCTTTAATAAACTGTTTTGTCTCCTCTGCCATATCAAATCCGACCATAACAATATCCGTTCGTTTCTGTTTTGTAAGTGTCTTTGCTATCCCCACTGTAGATGTATTATTACATCCATAAATTCCCTTTATATTCTCATTTTTCTTCAATAATTTCGCTGCATCCGACTCTGCTTTTTTCACATCCCCGCCATTTAAAGCAATATCTTTTGTAATCTCCCATTTTGTTGGTGCGTATTTTGCCCAGTAATCTAAGAATCCCGAAACCCGATTTACCATCGCCTGTGAAGCATCTGACGACAACAAGATTCCAACCGCTAATGGTTCCTGCGGAGAATTGCCTGCATCATGCAGCATCGTAAGCATTTCTTGCGCTGCCATCTCCCCTGCATCTATGTTGTCAGTCATGTAGCAGACATCAAATTCTGTACTGTTAATCGAAGAATCAATTAAAACAACTGGAATCTTTTTCTTTCTAACTTTCTCACAGCTATCTACCAGTGAATTCGAATTTGCCGGGGCCAGCAGGATACCATCTGCACCTTCTTTCACAGCTTTCTCCATTAAGCTGATCTGCCCGTCAATATCCGTTTCATTATCAATCCCGCCAAGATAAACCCCTGCATCAATCTCTTTCGCCGCTCTCTCTATCCCCTCAATCACTGTTTCCCAGTAATCGCCGTGATAATTTTTCAAAATAACATAAATCTTCTTCTCACTTTTCGGCTTTGAAACACAGGTGTAATCTACTACCGCCGATTCTCCCGATGCTTTTTCTGATTTTGACTTTGCATATTTAGACACATTTGAACAGCCACTAAACAAAAAAGCAACAATAAGAATAGTTATGAGCAGACTTGTTATAATCAACCTCTTTTTTGCCTTTTTCAATACCTTCGTTCTCCCTTCTCCCTTTTATTTACTCTTGAAAATTTTATAAAACAGTCTTTAATTTAGTACGCTTCCAAAAACATATTTTTTATTGTTCACCCTGAAGAGCGTGTTTGAAAAATGCTTTCTACAAGATGTGCGTCGCAATTTGTGGGAGATTTTACCTGAATGAGGACGGCGTAGCGGGCTACGTCAACTGAATGAAGGCAAAATATACTGCAAATTGGGGCGTGCAGGTTGCAGGAATGATTTTTCAAACACGCTCTAGGCCGTTGCAAAAATGCACTGACCATGGTTATGCTATCACCTGCTATCAAGGGAGGGATTTGTAGATTGCTGTTTTGGACTATGATTAAATTCAATTCATCTAAAAATCATCCAAAGACAGCTTCCGAATTAAATGGTAAATTAATAGTTATTTCCGAAGAAATATTCATATGGATTTATATATCCATTGCCATTGTCATTTCCAAAATTTCCATTGCCATAACCATAGTCTCCGGAATTTCCATTGCTATTACCAGAGTTGCCATTGCTGTTTCCATTATTATTTCCATTATTGGAGTTATTATTGGAATCATTGCTGGAATCGCTGGAGTTATCTGTTGTTACATCACTGAAATCACTCTTTTTACCAAGAGTTACTGTAACGGTCTTTTCCTCGTATGTTCCGCTCTGGTTTGCTCTCTTAAATGTGATTTTTACTTTTGTATTAGCTTTTTTCAGTGCCAGTTTTTCTTTTAAGCCGGACATTGTAGATACGTTGTTACCCTCAAACTTGGTAATGACATCGCCTGCAGAGATTCCTGCTTTTTCTGCTGGTGATCCGCTGACTACCTGTGATACATAGATTCCGCTAGGGATTCCAAGTGCGCTGGAATAAGATTCATTAATGTCACGGCCTACGACTCCAAGGAATGCAGCATCTTTTGTGCTTACGCTGTTGGCATTCATTAAATCTGTTAAGATAGTTTTAGCTGTAGTGATAGGAATTGCATATCCCATACCTTCTACGGATGTATCTTCTAACTTCGCATTGTTGATACCTACAACCTGACCATCCATATTAATAAGTACACCACCACTGTTACCAGGGTTGATTGCGGCATCTGTCTGAAGAAGGTTCATTGTTCCATCTGTTAAAGATACTTCTCTGTTCTTTGCACTGACTACACCTGTTGTAACAGACTGGCCATATCCCAATGCATTACCGATTGCTACAACTTCTTCTCCTACTTTTAAATCATCAGAACTTCCAAGTGTTGCAACTTTAATCTTTGATGCTGTAGAGTCTTTGATATCCTTTATCTTTACAGAAATAACTGCAAGGTCTGCACTGGAGTCTGTTCCGACTACTGTTGCTTTGGCTGTTGTATCGTCTGCAAATCCTACGGTGAGGGAAGTGGCATCAGATACAACATGATTATTGGTTGCGATCATAAGATTATCTTTTGTCTTTGCAACGATAAATCCTGAACCTGCTCCTTCTGATTCCTGTGTACCAAAGCCATAATAATTGGAAGACTGAATTGTGCTTGTAATAGATACAACAGATGGCATCACTTCATTAACTACACTTGCTACATTACTGCTGGAGCTGCTTGAGCCGCTTGATGATGTCTCGCTCTTTGCACTTGTTGTTCCCGATGTTGTTTCAATTCGATCTGCTGTAGAAGGATATAATTTATCTTTTGCTACGGACACTCCTACAAAGCAGGCTCCCGCTACAAGACCAAATACTGCTGCGGATGCAACTAACTTGGCAGCTTTCTTACCCATTCCGTTCTTATTATTTTTACTGCCATTCTTTCTCTGTCTGCGTCTCTTATCAGGTTCCGGCGGGATATTCCCATAATAATTTTCATTATTATAAGTACTCTCATCTCTCCATCCGTGGCTGCTATAAGAATTATTATAAGTATCGTTGGAATTATTTCCATTGTCATACTGATAGGAACTGCCACCTGTACCTTGTTCTCTGTAAGAATATCTATGACTCTCTGTATTCTCCTGTGTTACCGATTCCTCAATCGGTGTTACATCTATAGCTACTTGCTGACTGTTGTTTTCCTGGTTATTTATCCTGTTGTTCTCTAAATTCTCATTATGGAATCCATTTTCAAATTCGTTCATAATGTTATCCCCTTTCCTAAGTTTGTAACCTTATCTTAGCAACGATGTGTGATAAATTTGTGTTGTATTTATGGCAAATTTATGGATTTCTACTGATTTTGCAGCTTTTTCACACTTTTTTCGTAAAAGCAGGAAAAGAAATAACCTTGTGGAATGCCCTATTCTATTGTATAATAAGTTAGAAAATTATCCCAGTAAGAGGTATATTACGCCCTTTTTTCCATATATATATCCCTTTTGGGTGATGGAGGTACACTTTTATGATTAAAGAGAATCAAAAATATCTTAACCGGTTCCACGTCGTTCTTGATGCACTGGTTATTTATTGTTCCTTTTGTCTTAGTTACTATATTCGATATATATGCCCTCTTTTTAAAGACATTTTTCCTCGTTTTGGTTACTGGCGGCAGTTGTGGCAATATCAGGGTATACTTCTTGTTCTGATTCCTGTATACCTTATTTTATATGCAAAGTTTAATTTATATAAACCAAAAAGATTTCAAAATAGGACTTCAGAGTATGCGAATCTCATTAAGGCGAATTCCATTGGAATGGTTTTCTTCTTTATATATATAATCTTTATGAAGATTCCCCATGTTTCACGAAGTCTTCAGTTAATGTTCTATGTTCTTTCCATGCTTCTTACCATTGCTGAAAGGGCGGCAATCCGTTATGCATTAGAAAGAACTCGCAGAAAGGGATTTAATCTTAAACATGTTGTTGTTATTGGTTTCAGTGCAGCAGCCGAAGCCTACATCGACCGTATTAAGTCAAACCCACAGTGGGGCTACACCATTCACGGTATTTTCGATGATAATCTCAAGGCTGACTTTTCTTACCGCAATACTTTTTGCATTGGTAAGTTAAAGGATGTAGAAAAGTTTCTTCAGAACACTTCTATGGATGAGGTGGCAATCGCACTCAGCTTGAAAGAGTATTATAAACTGGGAGATATGGTTGCTATCTGCGAAAAGTCTGGTGTGCATACAAAGTTTGTTCCAGATTATTATAAATTTATTTCTACTAACCCAGTTACTGAGGATTTGAACGGACTTCCGGTTATCAACATCCGTAATGTTCCGCTTACAAATACTGTAAACAAATGTATCAAACGTCTTGTGGACATTATTGGTTCTATCGTTTGTATCATTCTCTTTTCACCGATTATGGCTGTTGTTGCTGTTCTCGTTAAAAAGAGTTCCCCAGGACCAATTATTTTCTGTCAGGAACGAGTCGGTCTTCATAATAAACCTTTTAAAATGTACAAGTTCCGATCGATGGGAGTACAGTCTGCCTCTAAGGAACAAAAGGCCTGGACAGTACACAACGATCCCCGGGTCACTCCCGTGGGAAGAATTATCCGTAAGACCAGTCTTGACGAACTGCCACAGTTATTTAATGTATTAAAGGGTGATATGAGTCTCATTGGTCCACGGCCAGAACGACCTCTTTTCGTTGAGAAATTTAAAGAGGAGATTCCTCGTTATATGATAAAGCATCAGGTACGTCCCGGTATGACAGGATGGGCACAAGTTTGCGGCTTCCGTGGAGACACATCCATTGAGGGACGAATTGAACATGATATTTTTTATATTGAAAACTGGACATTATCTTTTGATATTAAGATTCTATTTCTTACTGTATTTAAAGGATTTGTCAATAAAAATGCTTACTAACACAGATTTTTTAACTAATGAATGTACTCTCCGAAACATTCCATAAACCTATTAAATTTCCAGAAGTACCTATGACAGAATGGAGGCATATTTTATGAAATATGGTTCAATATATAGTAAAGATAACATTGAAAACAAATATAACTATTCCAGCACAGGCGGCAGACGAAGTTCTCAGAATAATTTCAAAACTTCTCACGACCATCATACACATTCCACATTGAATACTGATGGCCTGCTTCGAAGTTCTTCCGGTACAGGATATCATTCCTCTGGTTCTTCTATAAAAAATTCTGGCAAACCATCAACAAAGAAGTCCTCTTCCCAGAACAAGCCTGATACAAAGTCTCAAAAGCGGCAGACTTCTGGCGGACGAGCTTTAACTTATCATGAACGTAAAAAAAAGAAAAAACGGGGATGTTTTCCTTTCCTTCTTTTAATCATTCTTTTAATTGCCGGGGCGGTTTTTGCATTCCGTTTCTCATTAAAAGGTGCATTTTCCAAAATAGAAAAATATCCTTTAGATAAAACAAGTGTAACTGTAAATGATATGGATGCTAATATAAAAGATTATCAAAATATTGCTCTTTTTGGCGTTGATAGTCAGGATAATAAAATTAAAGATAAAGGTTCCCGTACCGACTGTATCATCATTGCCAGCATCAATAAATCAACCAAAAAGGTAAAATTGATGTCTATTTACCGTGATACCTATGTAAGTATTGATGGCGAATACGATAAGATTAATGCAGCATATTCTTATGGCGGACCAGAACTTGCCCTTCGCACAATTAACCGTAACCTGGATTTAAATATCACAGATTTCGCCACGGTTAACTTTAAAGCATTAGCCGATGCTGTTGATGTGCTTGGAGGTATTCCATTGACCATTAATTCTGAAAAAGAATTACAGAATTTAAATGATTATATTGGTAATATGAATCATATTAATGGTGGAAATTCTCCGAAGTTTGAAAAAACCGGAACTTATACCTTCGATGGTAATCAGGCTGTTGCCTACTCTCGTATCCGCTACATGGAAGGCGGAGATCACGCAAGAGCTAACCATCAGCGACTTGTTCTTGAAGGTATTATGAATACAGCAAAAAAACAGCCGCTAAAACTTGGAAAGCTAATCAGTACTGTTCTTCCACAGTGTAAAACAAGCCTCTCTAATGACGATCTCACAAAGCTGACTCTTTCCATGGCACGTTGTAAGATAGAAGATTCGCAGGCTTATCCTTTTAAATCTGAAGATGAACGATATAACGGCATCTATTACGGTTTTCCAATTACAGCCCAGACAAATGTAAAAAAAGCACACGAATATCTCTTTGGTACGAAAGATTATAAACCAACAGAAGAGCTTCAGAAGATCAGTGCGAAGATTAAGGTTGTAACGGATTATATTGGGATTACGGAATAGCGCCATATAATACCCTATATCTGTGGCCTCGGAGCAAGGTTTGGATGCAAGCGCATAAGCGAGCATTCAAACCGCCGCGACTAAAGTCACAGATATAGGATATCTTCTCTTTGGTGTTTCGTCTATTTGCTTACGGCAAATCACTATTCTTCGTAATAATTAAACTTCGGTGTTGCCTGTATCTGACAGGATGCTTTCATTGTTCTTCTATTTTTATGAAGTTGTACGTTAATAAGAAGCATTTCACCGTTTTCTACCATTTCCTGAATATCATCTTCTGTTAATTCTTCATAATCCTCTGTTATCATATCTGCATATTTGAGTTCAAGATATACATCACACATATTTCCTAATGATTTGTGATATTCGATTTCATCTGGGTCAAGCTCATTTTCACTTTCTGCTGGTGCATATCCGTAGGACATAATAATCGGAATTCCCAGTTCTTTTGCAAGTTTACGGATTCCATCCATGAGCGGTTTCATATCCTCAGAATCTTCTACTGAGAGTATATTTTCAATATTATCAATAAATACCACTGGCTTATGTGCTCCCTCTGTTACGATGGAACGAATAAGTTCTGCTAATATATCTCCTGCGGAGGCATCTTCCATATTTTCTACATATTCAGACACTGCTTCCTGATCAAGTACAAAAAGATGTTCACTGATTCGTCCTCTGTACCAATTCAATTCATCTTTTAAAGAACGAATATCTGCGCCTTTTTCTCCTGTCATGATTGCCATAGAGGATACTGCTTTTTCTTCATCTTTTTTATTCATTTCATAGCTGAGACGAGAGATAGTATCTACCATAAGGTCATAGCGGGTAAGCTCTGTTGAAATATAAAGTACATCTACACCGCTTTCTGCTGCCCGGTCGGCTATCTGCTGCATAAATCCGTTCTTTAAATACTGAGGTGTAGCATCTACAAAGTAACTTCCTTTATGAAGGCCATAGCGGAGCATTGCATCTAAACGTTTGAATCCTGTGCTTAACTTTCTGTTTTCCTGTGTATCTACAATATACTCTTCAAATTTATCCATAAAGCTTGCAGAGTTTTTGAGAACAAATGGATTGCGGACACTTACCTGGAATTCTTTTTCTTCGACATTCTTTCCTGTTAGAACTACTGCGCTAAATTCTCTTTCTTCTTTTTCTGGAGCTGTTTTTTCCTTACGTTTTACAATATTCTTGTGTTTTCTGGAATGTGATGTTCTCTCACTGTGTGCAGGCTTCTTCGTCTGTGAAGATGTCCTCTCTGCCTTTTCCGGTCTTGTTTTTTCTACCTGAATTGTGTCTTCTGATTCAGAAATGTATTCTGCTTCCTTGTATTCTGCTTCTTTCTCTGTTTTCTTAGAAACTCCCTTATTTGCTGTCTCTTTTTCCTCTGTCTCAGAGCACTCACTATTTGCTGTCTCTTTCTCTTCTGTCTCAGAGTACTCTCTATTTGCTGCCTCTTTCTCTTCTGTCTCAAAGTATTCCTTATTTGCTGCTTCTTCCTGAGCTGCCTCTGAGGTCTCTCCCTCTTCTTCCTCAGAGTTTTCCTCTTCACTGCTTATTTCTTCCTCAGAAGCTTCTTTTAAAATACTTTCTGGCTGTTCTGATACATCTTCGGCACCTTCCGTCTTATCAGATTCGTCCTCCGTTTTTTCTGCAGAGTTTTCTTCTAAATCCTCCTCAAAAACTGCCTCTTTTTCTGTTTCTTCAGATTTGTCCTGACTGCTTTCTTCTAAAGGTTCTTCTAAATCTTCCTCAATAAAGTCTTCATCCATAGCAAGTTCTAATTCTCGCTCGAGGTCATCTTCATCTAAATCTTCTAAATCTTCAAGAGCATCTTCTTCTGTATCTAACGCGGATACCGCTGCCTTTTTCTTCTTGCCATTTTCCTGTTCTTCAAGCCATGCATCAAGTGCTACTTCTGAACCAGCAAGTTCCAGTAAGAGCATTCTTTTTGCACGCTCATAGACTTCACCCTCCAGGCCAAGAGATGCCAGATTATCCAAAGCTTCATCTATCTCTGCCTGTGTGTGGTCTCCAAGAACTAATTCGCCCGGATCAACATATTCAAATTCTTCCGCTTCTTTTTCTGAAACTTCAGAATACTCAGGCTGTTCTTGTACTTCTTCTGCTGTTGGCGCAGGGGTTATCTCAGAACTTTCTTCTGTTGCTGTCTGTTCCCCGGCTGTTGATGCACTCTCTTCCATCGGCTGTTCTGTTGCTTCTTCCACTTTCGGAAGTTCTTCTGATTTCTTCTCTTCCTCTGCTTTCCCGGCTTTCTGTGCCGCTTTTAACTGCTCTGCTGCCAATGCTTCTTCCGCTGCCTTAAGCTGTGCCTTTAATTCTTCAATGGAAGGACTTTGACTTTCTTCGGACTCCTCTTCTATATCTAATTCATCAAAGTTTAAATCATCCTCGCTCAGTTCTTCCTCTGTCTCCGATATTGGTTCAGCCTTCTTCTGTACTGCGTTTTCTTGTGCCTCTTTTGCAAGTTCTACTGCTGACTTTGTTTCTCTGGCTTCCTGTGGCTCTGGCTTAGCTGCCTGCTGTGCTGCCCTGGCAAGTTCTACCGCTGACATTGGCTGGCTCTGTGATTCTGACTGTGAACTTTCCACTGCTGGTTCCCTCGTTCCTGCCATTCCACTTCCAACAGCACTGCCTGCACTTTCGCCTTCAAATGCCATCGGTGCCGTTTCAGCTGTAGTACCTGTTTCCGTCTGCGCCAAAGTTTCTTGTGTTTCTTCTGAGTCAGAAGACGTATTTCTGGAAATAACTTCTCCGATCAAAGATTCCATATCTTCCTGCGTCACAGCTCCGCCAGTCTGACTCATTAGATTTTTCAAGTTTTCGAAAATTGTCTCGTTAATTAATCCTAAGTCTGCATTGGCATCTTCAGCCAGAATCATCTCTGCATTTTCCTGTACTACTTCCTGGCTAATCATACGAAGCATATCATCTGAAAATGCCGGCATTCCCTGTGATTGGCTGGTTTGCTGTGCTGTTGTTCCATCTCCCTGTCCGGCAGGCTCCTGACTATTCTGCTCTCCTGCTGTCTGATCTGGTGCGATTCCAGCCTGTTCCAGAATCTCACCTGATAACTCATCACTGATATCTTCTGGAGCCACTCCCGCTTCAATCTGTTTTTCCCGATAAAGTTCTTTCTCTATCTCTAATTTTTCCTCTGGTGATAAATCTTCATAATCTTCAAAAGAAACGAGTTCATCACTGTTCTTTTCCATATAATTTAAAATTTCCTGCTGATGAAGTGCAAATTCCATCGGATCTTTTCCGCGCTTTCTTGCCTCTTCCATAAGACGTTCTGCTCTCTTTTCTGCCTCAAGCTTCATCTGATCCTCTTCTTTGGCCTTCGCGATTGCTTCTGCGGCTAACTGAGAAGCTGATTTGGTTTCTGGCATCTTCATCTCTTTAGGTTCATATTCCTCTTTCTGATGTGCTTCCTCATCCTTATCTACAGCTGACTGTGCAAGTTCCCATGCTGAAACTGGCCTTCTTCTCTGCTCTTCTAATGCTCTCTCTTCTGCCTTGTTGGCCTCATCTTCTGCAAGCATTTCCGTCGCTGTCTTTTCCCTTCCATATCGAATCTGAGAACGGTCAAATGGGTATTCTACCTTAGGATCATTTAATCCCATCATCTGCATAAAATTATTATAGATCAAATCATTAAGATTCGCCGCTTCCTGATGATTTACATCGTCTTGTCCAAGCATATCGTAAGAACTGCCATTACCATAATCTTCGGACGCACCACTGTCTGTGGATGCCATATTTCCATATCCATCTGCAGTTTCTGACTGTTGCTGAATATTCGCATTTTCATTCTCCATTACCTGTGCAAAAGGATTCTCCTCATGTGACTCACTCTGCATCTGTGAACGATTCTGCTGTGGAGTCATTTCCTGTTGTGACTGTGGGGCTGCTGTCTCTCTTCTTCTGCCACCATTTCTTAACCGTTCCTCTATCATATTCACTGCAGAAGCTGCCTGCTCGGAATCATCCATCTCCTCAAATGTCTTCGGTGGGAAAATATCTGGTGCCAGAGATTCTGCCAGCTTCTGAATCGTATCAGAAAGTTCCTGCTGTTCCCCTGGTTCTTCTGGTCTCCCGGTAATATTCAGCGCCATATCAATAATATCATTAATATCAAATGGTCTTTCTTCGCTTCCTTCTGTTGCAGTGTGCTGTGCTCTCACCACATCCAACAACGCTTTCATCATATCTTCCATTATAGATTAACCTCCGTTACATGTTCTGTCTGCCTGTTTAGCTTCTCATTTTCAATAAAGATATTCTAACACCTTTATGCAATTATTACAAACAAGTATTGCATTATTACATATTTTCCATCACTTTCTTTCAATTCATATAAATAATTGTCATAGACATTGATTTTTTTAACTAATTCTGCGATACTAAATATAGAATATTATAGATACTTGATTGATTATTGCATGAAAGGAGTACATTTTGAAAACTTATATTGATTTACATATTCATTCTACTGCTTCTGATGGTACATTTTCCCCAACAGAAATTGTAAATGATGCCCTAAAACTTGCTGGTGATAAAAATCCTGTTGTAATTGCTCTTACCGATCACGATACAGTTGCTGGCACAGAAGAATTTCAGAAAGCTGCTGCCAAACATAAAGAACGACTTACTGCCATCTCTGGTGTAGAGATTTCTACAGACTATCACGGAGTAGAAATTCATGTTCTTGGCTATAACATCGACACAAAAAATAAGGCTCTCTTAGAACGCCTTGCCGTTTGTCGTGAAAGCCGTGACGGACGTAATGCAAAAATTATTGAGAAACTTCAGGAACAGGGCTTTAAGATTTCCATGGACGAAATCAAACCAGATAAGCCAGGCGAAACAATCGCCCGCCCACATATCGCAAAGCTTCTTATGAAAAAGAAATATGTTTCTTCTGTTCAAGAAGCATTTGATAAATATCTTGCAGAGGGAAGATGCTGCTATGTGGAACGTATCATGCCTACTCCGCAGGAAGCAATCGAACTAATCAAAAACAGTGGCGGTGTCCCTGTTCTTGCACACCTTATGTTCTATAAAAAGTTAGATTCCGCCAAAAAAGAAACTCTGGTTCGCGAATTAAAAGAAGCCGGCCTTGTTGGAATTGAAGCTTACTATAACACTTACACTCCTGTTGAACAGGAATATGTTGCTGGTCTTGCCAAACAGTGGGGTCTTCTTAAAACAGGCGGAACAGACTTCCACGGTCAGAACAAACCACATATTTCCTTATTTAAAGGACAGGGAGAAATGGAAGTACCAGAAAGTATTCTCCCAGAATTTTTGGCTAGTTTAATTCGTTAAGAGACAGACGCCCCGGAAGAGAAACGCTATCCTATATTTGTGACTCTATCACTGCGGGTTGAATGTTCGCTTACTGGCTCCCATTCAATCCTTGCTCTAAGGCCACAAATATAGGATAGCGTTTCTCTTCCGGGGCTGTCTTTGGCTGTTTTTAGTTGAATTAAAATAGTGGTTGGAGAGATTCGGGGATGGAAACAGAGGGCTTTGGCTGAATTTTGTTTGAATTAAATAGTAAATCCATCTCCTTGACTTCTGGTAGCAGGATTTGTTATATTAGTCAGATAGTAAATTATCAATGACCATTAATACTATGAGAGAGGAGATTTTTCATGAAAATAACAAATAAACTCTGTCTTTCTGTCGCTTCAGCCCTTTTATTCTTCGGGCTTTGCACTTATCCGGCAGTTTCTCTGAATGCAAGTCAGACAACGGTCAAAAGCCAGAGCACAACCAGTTCAACCGAAGCCGTCTCACTGAAAGCACCTTATTTTACTGTTACACCAGGATATAAAAGTGCACAAATCACATGGAAAGCCGTCACTGGAGCTAATAAATATAAACTCTTTTGTTCCGATGGACGTTCTGTTAAGTTTAAAAAAGCCGGAACTTATACATTTAATCAGTTAAATGAAGGCCAGACCTACACATTTACTGTAAAAGCATTCGCTCCTAACGCAAAAACAGTTTCCAGAAAGCTCTCTGCTACGATTCCCGTAACCATTTCACAGAATGTAACTGGATTATCTGTCTACGCAAGCAATAGCCGTCTCAACTTAAAATGGAACACACTTTATAACGCAAGCGGTTACAGTGTATATAAAAAAAAGGGCAGCCGCTACACTCTTTTAGCAAACACCACCCGCTCCACTTATCAGACTTCCATTACAAGCGGCGCTTCAAGTATTACTTTTATGGTAAAACCTTACACAACGATTAATGGAAAGAATTATACTTCTTCAACAGGAGCTACTGTAAGCTGTACCCCTAACACTTTACTTTCACCATTAAAAACAATAAGAACGATGACTTACTTCTGCAAGACAACCAAGAAAGTTTCTCTTTACCGTTCCTGGACTTCTAAAAAAGTTGTTAAAACATTAAGCAGCGGTGTAACCGTTGATTTAATCGGACGTAATACCAAATATAAGAGAAGCGAGATTCTCTATAAAGGAAAGACCTACTACCTCACTACAGGAAGTCTTCGCGCTTTCAAATGCAACTACACAACATCCAAATATTCTACTGCTCAAAAACTTGCTTATGTTAAAAAGTATTCCAGCAAAACCAGCTATTTAATCTGGGTCAGTCATTATACACAGGAAGTCAGCATTTTTCAGGGTCGAAAGAACAATTGGAAATTAATTAAATCGTTCCCTTGCGCCTCCGGAAACTATAATACCCGTTCTCCCCATGGAACTTTCCGCATTGGTCAGAAGGAAAATGGCTGGTATTATGTTAATACTTATGAAGAATACATAACTCATTATTGTGGAAGAAACTCTTTCCACACCAGAGTACACCGTTACCCATCCGGCAGTAGCCAGAATCATCATAAATTTCCAATTGCAAGCACGGTGTATGCAGATGCTACAATTGGTAAACCAGCATCTAATGGATGTGTGCGTCTGATGGACTCCGATGCATATTATATTTGGAAATATATGCCAACGAATACTACGGTAATTTCTTATTAAGCTCTGGGTTGCCGCAGGCAGAGAGACGCTCTCAGTAAATAAAAAACCTATATTTGTGACTTTAGTCGCTGCGGTTTGAATACTCGCTTCATAGGCTCGTATCCAAACCTTGCTCCGAGGCCACAAATATAGGTTATTTTATTTACTGAGAGCTGTCTTTGG